>Ga0308012_10000072_pt1 | contig 63845 bp, 54 predicted proteins | sample Neamet179_FD_203133 | JGI IMG/M metagenome (GOLD analysis project Ga0308012, IMG submission 203133) | Marine microbial communities from water near the shore, Antarctic Ocean - #179 | ecosystem: Environmental > Aquatic > Marine > Unclassified | place: Southern Ocean | collected 2014-07-25 | reverse complement strand
GCGTGAGTGAGGAATAGCGCTAATAAATTGGCGCGCAGCATTGTTGTCTGTTTGTGTCATGACTTTGTTTATTGAGCCTAGCCAGTAGATTGCCAAGCGCTTTTTTTGAAAAGTCAGGATTAAACCGCCAGTCGCAACTCGCTCAATTTCTAAACAATAAAAATTATCATTTGTGATGGTAGATAGAAGGAACTGATAATCCATAGCCTTCTACCCAACCCTTAGGGGTGGGGAAATAACAAAAGATTTAGGTCTGTTAAGCGCGATAGAGACGATCTTCTGTTTAAGGCGGGGACCCAACTCACGAGCCAACATCGGAGCTAATGGCTATTTAGCAATCCCAGCCTTGATTTTGGGGTACGGCTGCTACGTTTTAGCGCCCAGCTTCATAAACTGAACACTTGACCATACGGCCCAGCGTAATACTGTATACAAAACTATTTACTTCAAGTAAAAAGCTTTAATTTTAAAATTGTCTTTTGGCAGGGTTTTGGCACCAAAGATGGCTTAAATTAGTGGGGGGGGGCTATGATAAAAGAAAAGCAATCTTTCAAACAGATGTGCTCGCGATTCGATGTGACGCCAAGAACCCTGCGCTATTATGAGTACATTGAGTTGTTGAATCCAGAACGTGTAGGACGTTCTCGTTTTTACTGCGCCCGAGATGTCGCCCGGATGATATTGATCGTGCGCGGCCGACGCTTCGGCTTCACCCTAGAGGAATTGCGGCAATGGCTTCAAATTTACGACAGCGATGGTAGCACAGCACAAATGCAGGCATGGTTGCCGATAGCTCAGGCAAAACTGACTGCATTAATTCAGCAAAAAAAAGAAATTTCTGAAACGGTCATCGAGCTTTCCAAGATGATCGATATGATCAAATCGGAACTGCCATAAATAAAAATTTAGTTGAAGCGTCAGCGTAATCATATTTCAAGAGGCCAGACTTTCAACAGGTGGATAATACATAGGCCACTCATTGCCCTCTACAAGCATTTAGTCAGCACGCATATCAACGAGTGCAGACAAGTAAATGCCACTTGACGCCCTTATATTTTAATCTGACTATTTCCAAAACTGAACACAGATACAAAACAAAATGGGAATGTATATGACTATTAAGCTGCATTGCTTTGGAGAAAGCGGAAATGCCTATAAAGCGGCTCTGACACTTGAACTAGCGGGCATAAATTGGTCACCAGTTTATGTAGATTTCTTTGGTGGGGCTGCGCGCAGCGACGAGTATCGCGACCTAAACATCATGGCCGAAGCACCTGTTTTGGTCCAAGGAGATTTCAGTCTGTCGCAATCGGGTGCCATCCAGCAATGGGTGGTTGATCAAACTGGAAACCTGGGTGGTTCGCCAGAGGACAAATATGAAGTGCTGCGCTGGGTATTGTTCGACAACCACAAAATGTCCTCCCAAGCTGGCGTAACTCGTTTCTTGATGAACTTTTTACCAGAGGATAAGCGCCCACTTGAAGTAATAAAATTCATGCAGGGAAGGGTGCTAGGCGCACTTAAAATACTGGACACACATCTAGAAAGTCGTACATGGATAGCTGGAAACACGATGACCATCGCTGACATTGCCAATTGTGGCTATCTATTTTACCCCGAACCTTACGGGTTTATCCGTGCGAATTGGCCAAATATTGATTCATGGCTGAGCCGTATTGAGGCGACAAAAGGCTGGAAACACCCATATGATTTAATGCCCGGAAATCCATCAGATCGAGCCTAAAGGAACTGAACATGACTGACGCATACATTTATGATTCTGTCCGCACACCCCGTGGCAAAGGTCGCCAGGAGGGTAGCCTGCATGAGGTGACCTCAGCACGCTTGTCAGCAGGCGTACTTAATGCCTTGCAGCAGCGCAACGGGTTGGACGGCCACGCGGTAGAGGATGTGATTTGGGGAAACGTCACCCAAGTAATGGAGCAAGGCGGATGCCTAGCACGTACGGCGGTGCTAGCCTCAAAACTTCATGAAAGCATCCCCGGCCTATCGATCAACCGGTTTTGCGCGAGCGGCATGGAGGCCGTTAATCTGGCCGCCAACCAAATTCGGGGCGGTGCAGGCGAAGGCTATATTGCGGGTGGTGTTGAAATGATGAGCCGCGTGCCAATGGGCAGCGATGGGGCGGCAATTGCCGTTGACCCATCAATTGCCATGGCACATCATTTTGTGCCGCAGGGTATTTCGGCAGATATCATTGCAACAGAATACGGATTTTCGCGCGAAGATGCTGATTTACTGGCCGTCAAAAGCCAAAAGCGCGCGGCTACTGCTTGGGCTGAAAATCGTTTTGATGGCTCTGTAATAGCAGTGAGCGACATTAATGGCTTGCCAATTTTAACACGGGATGAATATCTTCGCCCCGGCACAGATATGCAATCATTGGGCGCATTGAAGCCTGCCTTCAAAGATATGGGTGAATCAATGCCCGGCTTTGATAAAATAGCCTTGATGAAATACCCACATCTTGAGCGGATCAACCACATCCATCACGCCGGGAACTCTTCGGGCATCGTGGACGGTGCCGCCGGCATTTTGATCGGTTCGAAAGCCTACGGTGCAGCTCATGGCCTAAAGCCCCGCGCGGTCATCCGCGCCACGGCAAAAATAGGTACCGATCCCACAATTATGCTGACTGGGCCAGTGCCGGTAACGGAAAAAATCTTGGTAGACAGTGGAATGTCGATTTCCGACATCGACCTATTTGAGGTTAACGAGGCATTTGCCGCGGTTGTTCTGCGTTTCATGCAAGCTTTTAATGTTGATGATAGCCGAATCAATATGAACGGTGGATCCATCGCCATGGGCCACCCTTTGGGAGCTACGGGCACGATTATTATCGGCACGTTGCTGGACGAGCTGGAACGCAGTGGCAAAGGCACTGGACTAGCTACCCTTTGCGTCGCCTCCGGCATGGGCGCAGCCACCATCATCGAACGGGTATAAACTAAGATACACCAAAGGGCCTATGTGAGAGGGGCAGACTTCAAGCCGTTTAGGCCATATTTTTGGCTGCTAGACTAACCTAGCCTTTAAGACTTAAATAAATTACATATCACTTCCTTTCTTCCCACTACCGTTTAATTATTAGTTGAACAACAAGGGCGACCATTGGCAGAATAGCTATATAAAGAACGCTATAGGCCAGCCCAAATGGGCAGCATGACAAGATACAGCGCAAAGGAGACCCGCATGTCTGATTTCACCAAAACTCAAGATGCAGACGGTGTAGCAACTCTCACTTGGGACTGCACCAACCGGTCCATGAATGTGATGAGCGAAGAAGGCTTCGCTCATCTCGATACCATAGTCGACAGCTGCATTTCAGATAAGGCCATCAAAGGCGTGATTATCACATCTGCCAAGGCAGACTTTGCCGCTGGCATGGATTTGGCGGTAATTGCCAAAATTAAAGAGATTAACCCTGACAAACCAGCTCAAGGCTGTTTCGATATGGTCATGAAAATTCACCACATCATTCGCAAGATCGAATTGGCAGGTATGGATTTCAAAACCCAAAAAGGTGGAAAACCATTTGTTGCTGTGTTGCCCGGCACGGCACTGGGGATCGGTTTAGAAATTTCTTTAGCGTGCCATCACATCATCGCTGCAGACAACCCAAAGGCCAAAATTGGCCTACCCGAAATTAAGGTCGGTATTTTCCCAGGTGCGGGAGGCACCACCCGTTTAGTACGCAAAATGGGCGTAATGGCGGCAAGCCCATTTTTGTTTCAAGGCAAATTGAGTACACCCACTCAAGCTTTAGCTGCCGGCATCATCCATGCGGTCAGCAACACACCTTTGCAAGACGCCAAAGAATGGATTATGGCAGCCAAAGATACAGATCTAATCAAACCTTGGGACGCTAAGGGCTATAAGATGCCCGGCGGCGCACCCTACCATCCCACAGGTTTCATGACCTTTGTGGGCGCATCTGCCATGGTCAACGCTCAAACTATGGGGGTTTATCCTGCGGCCAAAGCTCTTTTAAGCGCAATCTATGAGGGCGCGTTAGTACCCTTTGATACAGCTCTAAAAATTGAGGCCCGGCAGTTCACATCTGTTTTAATGAACCCTTCCTCTTCAAACATGATCCGCAGTCTATTTATCAATAAAGGAGCCCTTGAAAAAGGTGCCGTACGGCCTGCGGAAGTGTCGGATCAATCTGTGTGGAAATTGGGCATCATAGGATCCGGTATGATGGGCGCGGGCATAGCCTTGGTCTCTGCTCAAGCCGGCATTAATGTTGTGCTGATAGATCAGGCTCAAAAGAGTGCCGATAAGGGCAAAGGCTATGTGGCAGCTTACTGCGATAAAGGAATTGTCCACAAAAAGATTACAGCAGAGCAAAAAGATGCACTGCTCGCTCGGATCAATCCCACCACTAATTATCAAGATTTAGCAGACTGTGACCTAATCATCGAAGCGGTATTTGAAGATCCCAACATAAAGGCTGAAGTTATACGCAATGTGGAGGCTGTGATCCGTGAAGATTGCATCTTTGCCACCAACACCTCAACACTGCCAATCTCAGATCTGGCCAAGGCAAGCATACGCCCCGAGCAGTTTATCGGAATTCACTTTTTCAGTCCTGTAGAGAAGATGCTTCTGGTTGAAATCATCAAGGGCAAAGAGACTGGTGATCGGGCAGTTGCAAAAGCGCTAGATTATGTAGGCCAAATCCAAAAAACGCCAATTGTTGTGAATGATGCACGCTTCTTCTTCGCTAACCGCTGCATCATTCCCTATATCAACGAAGGTATCCGTATGGTGAGAGAGGGTATTGAACCCGCTTTGATTGAAAATGCGGCCAAGTTGATGGGCATGCCTTTGGGACCACTTCAGCTAAACGATGAAACCTCGATTGATCTTGGCGTGAAAATAGCAAAGACCACCAAAGCGGCAATGGGTACGGCCTATGATAATGATCAAGCAGATGAGGTTTTGTTTTGGCTGTTCGATCAAGGGCGTCTAGGCCGCAAATCCTCAGCTGGCTTTTATGAATACGATGTACGCGGCAAGCGCGTTGGTATTTGGCAAGGCCTGCGGGACCAATACACTCAGGAGGGCGCAAATCTTGACCTCATCGAAGTGCAACATCGGCTCATGTTCGCTCAAACTTTAGAGGCAGTACGCGCCCTACAAGAGGGTGTGCTTATGGATGTGCGAGAGGCGGATGTTGGTGCTATTTTAGGCTGGGGGTTTGCGCCGTGGTCCGGTGGTCCATTGTCTTGGTTTGACATGATGGGTGCAGAATATGCCGCAGCACGGTGTGATCAATTGATGTCTACCTATGGCCTACGGTTTGCAGCCCCAGATCTATTGCGCGAGATGGCCAAAGAAGGTGCTAGCTTCTACGACCGCTTCACCGCTTAAAATTTATTTAATTTAGAGCACTAGTGGCAGCGCATCATGCATTAGTTTTGGAGCGGATAGAAATTACAACTCCAGTAACTATGATTAAGCCAATACCAAGAAATCCTAAGGTGCTCAAACGATCTCCAAACAATACCCAAGCCGTGATACTTGCAAAAATAATCATCGAATATTCAAATACAGATACATAAGTTACCTCGCCAATCAGATAGGCCTTTATGACGAAGCCAATCCCAACGAGCGATAACACTCCCTGCAACCAAATCCACACCCAAACACCAGCGGAAGGCCACACCCACCCACGACTGAGGTAGCTGCTCGGGTCTCCAGGATTAAAATAGAGGTAGGCCGCCCCCAAGCCCCCAAAAATTAGCATTAAAAACATATATGACCACAGCAATGCAACAGCGCTTTCGCCTTCACACCATTTTCGAGTGGCGACATTGCCAAAGGCGTACATCAGCCCAGCTGACACAGGGATAAGGTTAGCCCAATTCAATCCACCAACATCAGGCTTTAGAACTAAAATTGTGCCCACAAAACCCAAAACGGCTGTCGCAAGCCGAACACGTCCAATGGCACGTCGGGACCAGATCGCATTAATGAACATCACAAAAACTGGCGCTGTGAATAGTCCAGCCGCGACCGCAGCGATTGGAAGAAAACCTAAACAGCCAAAATAAACGAACATCGCACCAGATAAAAACATATTGCGGCCCAGAACTGGCCAAAGCCTTTTGGGCTTCAAATCCCATCCAGAAAGTAAACCAAAAACTACAATAACTGGTACGGCAATCAAGCTACGTACAAAGTGAAATTGCCAAAGGCTAATTTCCACTGCAATAAATTTCATAAAATTATCGATGACTCCCAAGATAGCCATGCCGGTCACCATGAAAAAAATTGACGCAACAGTATTTGATTTTTGCTCCATTCAGTGTGCATGACCTCTTGAAATCATTCCTGCAAGCGCGATAGTGCCTCCTAAAGGGGAGAATTGCGACATGGGATGGATGGCTGACGAAAAAGGCTTGGGCAAGTGCCAAGCAAATTACGTACCCCTAACGCCACTGTCACATTTGCAGCGCGCGGCTACTGTCTTCGCCGACCATACCGCCGTTGTATATGGATCCCACCGCGCAACCTACAAGCAATACCACGCAAGGGTCAGCAAGTTAGCAAGCGCACTTGCAGGCATTGGCGTTATGCCTGGCGATGTAGTTACCACACTTCTACCCAACACTACCGCTCAAATTGAAGCCAGTTTCGGCGTACCCGCTTGTGGCGCAGTGCTCAACACCGTCAATACTCGGCTGGATATTGGGACGCTTACCTATATCCTTGAGCATGGGGAAGCCAAAGTAGTTATGGTGGATAGTCAATTCCTATCCCCGGTAGAAGCCGCACTTGCTTTAATGAACGGCGCAGTCCCTAAAATCATCGAAGTTGCTGACCCTGATTCAGGTTTCCTAGCTAGCGGCCGCCATCCAGAATATGAAGATTTCATCTCAAAAGGTAATGATAGTTACAGTTGGGTTATGCCAAGCGATGAGTGGGAGAGCCTCGCACTCAATTATACGTCCGGCACGACGGGTCGACCCAAAGGTGTAGTCTACCATCACCGTGGTGCTTATCTAATGACCATGGGTACGCCAATTAGCTGGAGAATGGTTCTTAAGCCTGTGTTCATGGCCATTGTACCATTGTTTCACTGCAACGGCTGGAACCATACTTGGATGATGCCACTATTGGGTGGTACGGTCGTGGGCTGCAGAGATGTCTCGGCCAAAGCCATATACAACGGGATTGCAGAGGAAGGTGTCTCACATTTTGGCGGTGCACCCATTGTGCTCAATATGATCGTCAACGCCAGGGCAGAACATCGCCGAAATTTTGATCATGAGGTTGAGATCTTCACCGCAGGCGCACCGCCCGCGCCCGCAACATTGATAGGAATCGAAAAATTAGGTTTCAACGTCACCCAAGTTTATGGCCTCACCGAGACCTATGGTCATGTCGTGGAATGCCTCTGGGACAGCATTTGGGATGAGCTGCCTGAGTCAGACAAATCGGCTCTCAAAGCCCGCCAAGGGGTGGCAATGCCAATGATGGACGTGACCACAGTTGTAGACAGCACAGGTACTCAAATTCCAATGGATGGCAAAACACAGGGCGAGATTGTCATGCGTGGTAATTCAGTAATGAAGGGCTACTATAAGAATCCTGAAGCCACTGAAAAATCGTTTGTAGGTGGATTTTTCCACTCTGAAGATATCGCAGTACAGCATTCTAATAGTATGATGCAAATCGCAGATCGGATGAAGGATATCATTATCTCCGGTGGCGAAAATATATCCAGTATCGAAGTAGAAGGCGCAATTATGGCACATCCCGCTGTGAGTCTCTGCGCCGTGGTCGCCAAACCAGATGACAAATGGGGTGAAGTGCCCTGTGCATTTGTTGAACTTTTGCCTGGAAAATCCGCAACAGAAACTGAGGTGATTGCCTTTGTACGTGGCAAATTGGCAGGTTTCAAAACCCCCAAACGCGTGGTGTTTCAAGATCTACCCAAGACCTCCACAGGTAAAATTCAGAAATTTGAACTTCGGGTCATTGCCAAAACAGCCTAAGTAAAAAGATGCTTCAAACAGAACCCAAGGCTGAAGCCATTGCGAAGCTCACGGGATAGCCCTATCGTTACCGAAAAGAGGCAGAGCGGGCCTAGATGACAGCACTTAAGGAATATGATCGACTGGAATGTACCGGTCTATGGCGCAGTGGACCTGCGGAGCAAAGGCGAGAGGTAGTGATATCAGTCGGGGAAGTAACTATTGTATTAACCGATATGCAAAACCGCGCACTGGCTCATTGGTCCCTTGCTGCAGTAGATGTGCAGAAACATGGGAGCGATAAAGCCACATTGCGCCCCGGGGCAGACTCTGAGGAAAGCTTGGAAATCGCAGATCGTACTATGCTGGAGGCACTGCTCAAAGTTCAAAAAGCCATCGATATAAGCCGCCCACATCCCGGCCGATTGCGTATCATTTTAGCAGCCTCCTCCCTAGTTATCATTGGCTTAATCTCTATCTTTTGGGGCCCACAGGCCGTGATCAGTTATGCAAGTAAAATACTACCCGCAGTCAAAAGGGTACAACTTGGAGATGCGCTCGCTCTGCGCATTGGGCAATTAGCGGGGCCATATTGCACCAGTCCAGAGGGTATTCGTACATCCAAACAATTAGTAGATCGCTTAAACACAACTATCCCCCTGCGCCTATCAGTCCTACCCGGCCAACGCAGTCACCCCATCATGCTGCCGGGTGGACATGTATTATTATTTGAAAATATGGTGACCACATCCGATGATGCCGCCGTCACCGCCGGCTATATTTTATCCGCACTGGCAGCCAATCAACACTACGATACAGTGCAACTCTACCTTGAGCAGGCTGGGCCTCTTATCTCCCTAAGCTTCATTGCATCCAACGATCTATCACATGAACAGGTTGACCAAATAGCGAAAATCGCACTGTCACAGCCGACCCGCCCATCGCCACAAACAGCTCTAATCAACCTATTTGCAACAGCCCAGATAAGCTCGAGCCCCTTCGCTCGAGCGATATCCAGCCCAGAGACCCAAGATTTGGCCACCCAAGATCCATTCCCGACAGGATCACCCTACCCTATTCTGGCCGATGGGGCATGGCTGGGCCTTCAGGCAATTTGTTTGGATATGTAATTCAAGGGAGGACAAATTCTCCAAGGCATCATCTACCCACATCACTTAGTCCCAAACATTCGGTCGCCCGCATCACCTAGCCCAGGGAGTATATAGCCTATATCACTTAGCTTCTCGTCCACAGCGGCAGTCACAATATCAACGTCAGGATGCGCTTCTTGCATCCTGGCAATACCTTCAGGGGCTGCCAGTAGGCATAGGAACTTGATATTGCGTGCACCAGCTTGTTTAAGAAGATCAATTGCCGCGACGCTTGAATTTCCGGTGGCCAGCATGGGATCCACCGCAATCACAACTCGGCTTTTTAAATCTTCTGGTACTTTAAAATAATATTGCACAGGCTTAAGGGTTTTCTCATCGCGGTAGAGACCCACAAAGCCCACGCGCGCTGAAGGAATCAACTCAAGAACTCCATCCAAAAGCCCATTTCCAGCCCGCAGAATTGATACCAAAGCAAGTTTTTTTCCTGCCAAAACAGGTGCTTGCATTGTGGTCATGGGAGTTTCAATTGTTCGGCCTTCAAGCGGCAGATCTCGGGTCACCTCATAGGCAATCAGATGGCTAATTTCGCGAAGAAGCTGGCGAAACTGATTGGTTGGGGTAGCCTTATCGCGCATCAGGGTCAGCTTGTGTTGTACGAGTGGGTGATCCACAATAGTGAGTGTCATACGATTTCCAATCTTTTAGCTATTAGGTCTTTAGTGCCAGCATCACAAAATGCTGCTTCCAAGGCCGTTTCATTCAACAGTTTAAAATCATCCACACCCCAGCCAAAGACCTGTTCTAATCTCTCAAATTCTTTGGTCATCGTCGTGTGAAAAAATGGTGGGTCATCGGTACTAACAGTAACCTTAACTCCAGCATCTCGCAGCTTAACAATGGGATGTTGGGCTAAATTCGCATAGACACCTAGCGCTATATTTGAACCAGGGTTTACTTCAAGAACAATACCAGTTTCAGCCAAATAATCTACCAATTTGGAGTCATCGATAGCCTGTACACCATGGCCAATTCGCTCAACTTTCAGATCTTCAAGCGTATCCCAGATCGACTGCGCACCGCCCCACTCACCGGCGTGACTGGTCAATCGCAAACCAGCTTCACGCGCCATATCGAAAGCACGCGAAAAATCACCCGCAGCGCCCACATCTTCTGCGCCCCCCATTCCGAAGCCAACTATCCAGTCGCCTGCAGTTTCAACAGCACATCTAGCCGTTTCACGCGCTTTATCCGGCCCAAAATGCCTAATGCAGGTTACTATGCCCTTAAGAGTTACCCCCTCTACATGAGCCTCTTGCATAGCCTCAAGATACTCACGCCAAGCCCCTACATCTCGGCCACCACAAAAATCAGGCGACACGAAAGTTTCCGCATAAACAACATTATGCTCAGCTAGGTTTTCCAAAACCGATTGCGTGAGACGCTTGAAGTCCTCCGGACTTTTTAGAGCAAGTGTTGCAGCCTCATAGACTGCTAGAAATTCGTTAAAGCTATCGTATTTATAGGCGCCACTTTTATCAAATATTTTCCGAGTATCGACAGATTTTTCCACCGCCAGTTCTCGGATAAAAGCGGGATCAGCAGCCCCTTCAAGGTGCAGATGTAACTCAACTTTTGGAAACGATTTCCAGCTCATAAAAAACTCCTGCCTTCACCCAAAACGGGCACAGTCAGATGTTCAGCTAAAGTGGCCGCAACATCTTGGAACCTAATGGTTCCACGTGCTCTAACCCTTTGTGATAGGTTTTGACAATGGACAAGAACTGGTACTTGCTCACGGGTATGGTCAGAGCCACGCCAGGTGGGGTCGTTGCCGTGGTCTGCCGTGAAAATTACCAAATCGTCAGAGCGAGTTTGTGCCAAAACAGGCCCAATCGCTGCATCGAACCATTCCAAGGCTCGCGCATATCCTTCCGGATCACGCCGATGGCCATATAAGCTATCAAATTCAACAAAATTAGCAAATGTCAAACTGCCTTCTGGTGCGTTTTGAACCTCATCCACCAAATGCTCCATCAGCTCAGCATCACTACCGTTACGACAGTAGGTAATTCCCTTCATTGAGAAAATATCGCCAATCTTGCCGATGGAATGCACATGGCGTCCCGCGTTTTGCACCCAATCACACAGGGTGGCAGAGGGTGGATCCATCGAAAAGTCTTTGCGCTTCAAGGTACGTTCAAACCCAGCTTCGACAGAGCCAACAAAGGGCCTAGCAATCACGCGCCCCACCTTCATCTCATGCAAAATAGGGGCGAGATTTTGGCATAGATCATAGAGCCGTTGCAACCCGAAACACTCTTCATGCGCGGCAATCTGAAAAACACTATCTGCAGAGGTATAGCAAATTGGTAGACCTAAATTTATATGTTGGGCGCCAAAAGCCTCAATTACTTGAAGGCCAGAGGCATGACAATTGGCCAGACTACCCCCAGCGAACTGTGCCAACGCAGCCATAATATTGGGTGGGAAAGCGGGGGTTTCATTCGGGAAGTAGTGCCAATTCCAAGGTACAGGCACACCAGCCAACTCCCAGTGGCCTGATGGCGTATCCTTGCCATTGGAAATTTCACGAGCCACAGCCCAAGCTCCTTGAGTCGGATCGGGCCAAGGCGACGGAAAGCCACTAGAGTGTGTGAGTGCAGCCCCCAAACCCAGAGCAGCTAAATTAGGCATCTTTAACGCACCCTGCCGCGCATCGATGATATGGCCCAGAGTATTGGCTCCAGCATCGCCAAAGGCAGTAGCATCCGGCGCACCGCCACATCCTAGGGAATCCAGCACAATCAAAAATGCCCGGCTCATCCGGTAATTCGCTCTAAAATTAAGGGTTTTGGAACCGGTACCGTCGGTCCTAGCAATATAGCCAACTGCACTGCGTGGATTGCTTGATCAGCCGATTTTGTATCGTGACAATGTACTAATGCCATGGGCTGACCACAGCACAGCTTTGTACCCAACCGTACAATTCCAGACAGGCCAACAGCATGATCAATCTGATCATCCTCGCGTTGCCGGCCGCCACCCAAATCTACAACAATCTGCCCTAATGCTGTCCCATCCATCGCCTGCACATAACCATCAATTGGTGCCAAAACCTCATATGCTGGTGCAATATTGAGGTAATCTTCCCAGCGCTCTGCAAAATTTTCAGGCCCACCTTGAGCAGCAACCATCTTGCCAAACTTGGTCTTTGCACTGCCATCTTCAAGGTGTTTTATTAGCTCGTCTCGCGCACCTTTTTCCGTATAAAATATATTTGCCTGCACCAAAAGTTGGGCACCCAGCTCGATGGCCACTTCCACCAAAGCACCTAGCCCACTGTCGAAAGCCCGCATGACATCAGCAATCTCCAAAGCATTACCAATACTAGGCAAAAGCGGTTGGCTCATATCTGTAATGATCGCGCTGGTTGGGCATCCAGCACCGTTTGATGTCCGTACCAAAGCCTGTGCCAATGCCCGCGCCACACCTAGATCCTGCATCACTGCACCTGAGCCCGTTTTAACATCAAGCACTAGCGCCTCAAGCCCCGCAGCCAATTTTTTAGCCAAAATCGAGGAGGTAATCAAATCCGTTGAGCGCACCGTACCAGTGACATCTCTCACCGCATAAAGCCGTTGATCAGCAGGGGCAATATCCGGTGTGGGGGCTACAATCGCACAGCCCACCGCTTTAACAATCGAGCGAAACTGTACCTCAGAAAAATGAGTCCGCAGACCCGGGATGGCTTCAAGTTTGTCGAGAGTACCGCCCGTATGGCCCAAACCACGGCCCGAGATCATAGGTACAAAGGCTCCAACCGCCGCAAGCATCGGGGCTAAAAGTAGCGAGACAGCATCACCAACACCACCTGTTGAATGCTTGTCGATAACCTTTCCCGGTAGATCCCAGCTCAACACCTTGCCACTGTCGCGCATGCCCAATGTTAGGGCAACCCGCCCCGCATCATCGAGTCCATGCAAGCAAACAGCCATGGCAAAGGCGCCCGCTTGCGCGTCTGTGACCCGACCGTTCCCAATATCTTTTGCGAAGCGATTAATGGCCTCAGGCTCTACGGTCCGTCCCTCCCGTAGACAGAATAACACATCACGGGCTTGCATTATGGGGCCGGAACCGTCGCGCCAGCCTTGAGATGGTCAATATCAAAAGCCCCAGGAAGTAAATCTGCAACAGTTGTTGCCTGCATACTGCCGTCCATGGCCACCATGGTGACCGAAACATCGCCCGTAGAAAATTCAGCGAGCTTTTGCCGACATCCCCCACAGGGCGGCACAGGACGGCTGCCACCAGCGATGACAGCCACTTCAGAAATTTCATATTCACCCGCTGCACACATTGCAGCAATAGCTCCTGCCTCAGCACATGTACCCTCCGGATAGGCAGCATTTTCAACATTACAACCAACAAAAATGGTCCCGCTGGACGTACGGACAGCAGCACCAACTTGAAAATTGGAATAGGGTGTATGGGCATTGTCCCTAACATTTCTTGCAGCTTGGATCAGTTCTTGGTTCATACGAGTATCCTTGGGTTTTTTGAGTAAAAAAAGCAAGAAGCACTAGGCCTCAGATTATTGAAAGTGGTTACAGTATCCGTGATATGAAGCCTACACAAATTCTGTTTCAACATCACCAGGCAAACTCACTTCTAGCAGACTGAGGTCCCTAGACGGAGTATTGTAGCGAAATTGCATACCAGGCGGGATCACAAATGCGTCACCCGCGACCAAATGCTGCGCTCGTTGACCTCCACCTTCTAGGGTCAGACTTCCATCCAGCACGAAGGTAAAGTGAATGTCACTGTTGTGCGTGGACCAAACTGGCGCACCCTCCCCTAGCTTAATAACCTGCACATCGGCAACAGCTTGGGTATTGAATGAAATACTCGTATCGCGTGCTAAAAATCCTGGAAGGCGGTAGGGTAGCCATTCAGCATCATACGCCTGACAATGAACAAATCTTTGCCCCGAGAATACCCGATCTGGTCTCAGTGCATCTGTTGGCAATTCCATATCATGATCAATCGTCGTGACATGCTCTGCAGGCACACCAATTTCAATCACTTCAATATCATCACTTGCAAACAGAACCCGATGGCGGATTTCAGGGGGTTGGATCACGCAGTTTCCCGCATATAGCCGGAAAGGTGGGCCCTGATCCTCATAGACCAAATCAACCCAGCCCTTATAACAGTAAATCAGCTGAAAGCCGACCGAATGGAAATGCACCATATCTGGCACAGGGCCACCACCAGGAATGCGGATATGGCTGGCGATGATTGAGCCTCCAAGACGGCTGGGAATTAAATCGCGATATTGCATACCAGCCCGACCAATCACCCAAGGGGCCTGATCTGCCATTCTACGCACCGCAAATTCATGTTCCGTGTGCGGCATTATCACCGGCGGAGCAAGGGCGACAATATCAATTCTAGTGCCATTGGGCGCCACAAGCTGGGTCTTACCACCAGCAATCAAAACCGGGTCATCACAGAGGATACGGAGCAGACCTGGAGCTACGTCTGCGTCTTTCTGCACACGCACCCGGAGGCCAAAGCCAGAGAATACTGCGACGCTAGGATCATCCGCTGGAAATATCTCATCCATCCTCATACCTAATACCTTAGTAAAAAACGGAATGTCATCACGTAGCTCTTTGGTAGGCAGCAATACTTCTGCGCGAATATTTTGCATAATTTATCTCAACTTTCCCTTAACACTTTCGGGATAAGTTCAACGAGATGCAATGGCGTATCGTTACGTTGGCCCCTGTTATCGCAAGCTACAACTTGCACCCGGGTGTTCTATAAGGAATATGGGCCCACAGCATTTTAACCGGAGTTCATCATATGTCGTTCAAAGATATCTATGCAGGCTGGCAAGCAGATCCTGAAGCATTTTGGATGAAAGCCGCTGAGGCCATCGATTGGGTTCAGCCCCCATCGAAAGCCCTCTGGGACGATAATGTCCCAATGTATGAATGGTTCAAAGATGCGCAGGTTAATACCTGCTATAATGCCGTGGACCGACATGTCGAAGCCGGTAACGGCGACCGCGTGGCAATCATCTATGACAGCCCCGTCACCGGCCATAAATCAAAAACCACATATGCAAATTTACAAACCCAAGTGGCATCATTAGCCGGCGGCTTGGCGAGCAAGGGCATCGTATCAGGGGATCGCGTGATCATATATATGCCAATGATCCCTGAAGCTTTGATTGCTATGCTCGCCTGCACACGTATTGGCGCTATCCACTCAGTTGTTTTTGGTGGCTTCGCAGCAAATGAGCTGGCCGTGAGAATTGATGATGCAACACCCAAAGCAATCATAGCAGGCTCCTGCGGCATCGAACCGGGCCGCATCATTGAATATAAACCCCTATTGGATGGTGCCATAGAGCTGGCCCAGCACAAGCCAGAGTTTACCGTGATATTCCAACGCACCGAATGCGAAGCCCAACTCGGTAACATCGATGTAGAATGGCATGCGCTGCAGGCAGGCGTCACGCCAGCCCCCTGCATTGCAGTATCTGGCGATCATCCAGCTTATATCTTATACACCTCCGGCACCACCGGAGCGCCAAAGGGCGTTGTGCGTCCAACTGCGGGCCATTTGGTGGCCCTCAATTGGACCATGAAGAATATTTACAATGTGGATCCTGGAGATGTATTCTGGGCCGCCTCAGATGTAGGTTGGGTCGTAGGGCACTCGTATATTTGTTATGCGCCCCTGATTCACGGTAATACTACCGTCGTTTTCGAGGGCAAACCAGTTGGAACTCCAGACGCAACTACGTTTTGGCGGGTTATCGCAGAACACGATGTACGTAGCTTTTTCACCGCCCCAACAGCACTTCGCGCTATTAAGCGTGAAGACTCGGAGGGTGTCTCAATTAAAAATTTCGATATGTCGAGATTACGCGCGCTTTATCTTGCAGGTGAACGCGCAGATCCTGATACAATCGAATGGGCCCAGAAAGTCATGGGCGTCCCAGTTTACGATCACTGGTGGCAAACTGAAACTGGATACACAATCGCTGGAAATCCAGCAGGAATCGAGGCAATGCCTGTTAAGATTGGCTCACCCACCGTTGCGATGCCAGGATATGACGTCCAAATTCTAAATGAGGGTGGACATGAAATGCAGCCAGGTGAATTGGGTGCCATAGCAGTGAAACTACCCTTACCACCGGGCACCTTACCAACTCTATGGAATGCGCCAGAACGGTATGTAAAATCCTACCTAACCACTTTCCCCGGGTATTACGAAACCGGAGATGCCGGAATGATTGATACGGATGGATATCTATACATAATGGCTCGCACAGACGACGTAATCAATGTAGCTGGCCACAGGTTGTCTACCGGTGGGATGGAAGAGGTATTGGCGGCCCACCCCGATGTAGCAGAATGCGCCGTAATCGGTGTGGGGGATGATTTGAAAGGCCAGCTGCCTATGGGGTTTTTGTGTCTTAATAAGGGCTGCACCAGACCACATGCAGATATTGTTTTGGATGTGATTAAGTTGGTGCGGGAGAAAATTGGTCCTGTTGCCGCCTTCAAATTAGCCTGTGTCGTGGATCGCTTACCAAAAACCCGATCAGGTAAAATTCTGCGTGGAACAATGGTCAGTATTGCAGACAGCAAACCATTCAAAGCCCCAGCTACCATAGATGATCCAGTCATTCTTGACGAAGTGCGGAGTGCACTTAAAGCTATGGGGTACGCAAAATAAACTGAGTTAAGGCCCATTTAAGCATACTATACATGTTCAGCTGGCATAGCTTTTTAAGCAAATTGCTCCTGAATAAGACGTTCTTCCAGCCCATGATCAGGGTCAAACAAGAGGCGATGCATAATATCGTTTGCACTTTCAATTTCCACTGACACCACATCCTGCACAGAGCGGTTGTCAGCATCCGCCATAACGGGTCGCTTGATGGGCTCGATCACTTCAAACCTCACCTTGGCTGCCTTCGGTAATACCGCTCCGCGCCATCTACGCGGCCGAAATGCTGCCATAGCAGTAAGAGCCAATACCTCAGACCCAATCGGCAGTATTGGACCATGCGCAGAATAGTTATAGGCGGTTGAACCCGCAGGGGTAGCGACCAAGGCTCCATCACAGGCCAGCTCATCCAGCCGCAATCGGTCATCTACAAAAATTTGTAACTTCGCAGCTTGCGGGCCTTGCCGCAGAAGAGAAACCTCATTGATGGCCAGCGCAGAATGTTGGCTACCATCGGTGCAGGTCGCACGCATACGCAACGGGTGGATCACAGCTTCTTCTGCTGCAGTCAATCTTTGAGACAAGTTATCAAGTGAAAACTCATTCATCAAAAAACCAACAGTACCCCGATTCATCCCATAAACCGGTACATTGAGATGCTGGGTCGTATGCAGAGCTTGCAACATAAAGCCGTCCCCACCGAGCGCAACAATGACATCCGCATCACCTAGCTCACAATCTCCAAATTGGTGTACAAATGTATTCCTTGCAGACTGGGCCAATTCTGCAGTACTAGCCAAAAAGGCGATGCGTTTACGGTCTGACGTGGGCATTTCGGAAACTCCGTTTCCGCACCCTACTCCTGGCCAAGCTAAAAACGCAAGCCATGGACATAATACAGGGAAACAGGTCAATAAGTCGCGGTATGAGGCTTTGACATTTCCTATAGGAAACATGCAGTGATGGTGCTAACCGTCAAAGGAACAAAATCATGACAGCCGAAATCACTAATTTCTTCAATGCCGACTTAGCTGATACAGATCCTGCCTTAGCAAAAGCTATTGACCAAGAGCTGGGACGCCAGCGCGATGAAATCGAATTGATTGCCTCTGAAAATATCGTTTCAAGAGCGGTGCTACAAGCGCAGGGCTCAGTGATGACCAATAAGTATGCTGAGGGATATGTGGGGCGGCGGTATTATGGCGGCTGTGAGTATGTGGATATTGCCGAAACGCTCGCCATTGAGCGTGCCTGTCAGTTGTTTAACTGCAAGTTCGCAAATGTGCAGCCCAACTCTGGCAGTCAAGCCAATCAAGGGGTATTCCAGGCCCTGTTGCAGCCTGGCGACACAATCCTTGGCATGTCTCTCGATGCCGGTGGTCACCTCAGTCATGGGGCTGCGCCAAACCAATCAGGAAAATGGTTCAATGCCATACAATACGGTGTCCGAAAGCAAGATAATCTGCTGGACTATGACCAAGTGCAAGAGCTTGCAACCAAGCATAAACCAAAATTGATCGTCGCAGGCGGCTCCGCTGTTCCGCGCCAAATTGATTTTAAACGTATGCGCGAAATTGCCGATAGTGTTGGTGCGTATTTGCATGTTGATATGGCACATTTCGCGGGTCTTGTGGCAGCGGGTGAACACCCAAGTCCCTTCCCATATGCCCATGTAGCCACCACCACCACACATAAAACTCTACGTGGACCACGCGGCGGAATGATTGTGACCAATGACGAAGTACTTGCAAAAAAGTTCAATTCTGCAATTTTTCCAGGCATCCAGGGAGGTCCTTTGATGCATGTTATCGCAGCCAAAGCCGTGGCCTTCGGGGAAGCATTGCAGCCAGAGTTCAAAACTTACATTCAAAACGTGATCAAAAATGCACAGGCCCTATCTGATCAATTGATAAAAGGTGGGTTGGATACGGTAACGCATGGCACAGATACCCATGTTTTGCTGGTAGATTTGCGCCCAAAAGGCGTTAAGGGCAATGCAACAGAGAACGCTCTTGGCCGCGCGCGCATCACCTGCAATAAAAATGGTGTTCCATTTGATCCCGAAAAGCCAATGGTAACAAGTGGTATACGTCTGGGCAGTCCAGCCGGCACAACACGCGGATTTGGCGAAACAGAGTTCCGTCAAATAGCTGACTGGATCATCGAAGTAGTCGACGGGCTAGCTGCGAATGGCGAAGAGGGCAATGCAGCCGTTGAAGCAAAAGTCAAAGCTGAAGTTGGTGTATTGTGCGCACGCTTCCCAATATATTAAACCTAATACTTTGGGTGGGGCGCGTTTCATAGGAGCCCCACCCAATTTTAGAAAATGTCATTTTTCAACATCAAAATCTGACAAACTTGGTACGCCTTGATGAGCCAAGCGCTCTAAGGCTTTTGCCACGTGCCGATCTGAAATTGCTAAATCTTCAGCCCCTACCCTAATCCGATGCGCCTCAAACAAAACGCGGGCATGCGACACGCCTAAAGGTGGTGTAAACTTATAAGCGGCAAGCTCAATAAGCAGACCCAAGGGTTCACGAAAATACAACGACGTCATGAAACCCCGATCTTTCAAGCCTGAATGCACAATGCCAAGCTGGTCAAGCTTCTCAGGTAGATGTATCGACACAGCCTGGCTAACAGAAAATGCAATATGGTGTACCGCACCAACCACTATCGGAGTTTTTTCCTGCCTTGGCTCGCGTGTCTCATCACAGAAAACGGTGATCAAGCGATCATCGCCAGGGTCAAAATACAGATGAGTTTCCACTAGATTATCAAGATTGGGTTGCTCAAACACAAACGGCATGCCCAAAACTCCCTCCCAAAAGTCTAGGGTAATCTGCCGACCAGCACCAGTCAGAGTAATATGATGCAAGCCTTGGGTGGGAATGGATATATCGCACTTCGTCATGGAGACCCCTTTAACTAAATTCATACTCCCGTCATAGCGGGGCTGGTGCGACCTGAAAACCCACCTTAGATTAGTGCCATGTTGCATATGACCTCTCATGGCCACGATACTGGCACACCGCTCATAATTGCCCATGGCCTGTTTGGCTCTGCACGCAACTGGGGCGTGATCGCCAAACGCTTGTCAGATACCCGCAGGGTCGTCACACTTGATTTACGCAACCACGGAGCCAGCCCTTGGCAAGACGATCACAGCTATCCTGCCTTGGCAGAAGATTTGTCTGAAGTGATCACCTCAATTGGTGGCCACGTTGATCTGCTCGGTCATTCCATGGGAGGCAAAGCCGCCATGGTGGCTGCCCTATCGGGAGCAGATATCCGCCGCCTGATCGTAGCAGATATAGCACCTGTAGCATACACCCATACCCAGCAACATCTAATTGAGGCCATGCAAGCCTTGCCCTTAGAAAAGCTATCTAGCCGTACCCAAGCCGAAGAAATTCTTAGCCGTAGAATCGAAGACCCGACAGTACGCAGCTTTTTGTTACAAAGCCTCAACCTACGAGACCAAACTTGGCGGCTCAACCTAACGGCCCTCAGCGCATCTATGGCGCAGATAATTGGCTTTCCAGAGATTTTGGGCAGTTTCACCGCACCAACCTTATTTCTGACAGGTGCCAATTCTGATTACCTGCGTCCAGAACATCGCCCCATAATAAGATCTCTATTCCCAAAAGCGCGCTTTGCCAAAATTCCCAATGCGGGCCATTGGTTACATGCGGAGAGACCTCGAGAATTTGAAGCGGCGGTACGCATTTTTCTCAACACATAACACATGAACTATTTCTTTTTGACAAATTCCGTTAGGATTACGATCCTCTGGCCAGCCACTCGACCCTCAATATGCGCGTCATTGCCAACCACCAGAGAAATCCCACGGACTGAAGTGCCTCGCTTGGCTGTGAAGCCCGCGCCCTTGACCGCTAAATCTTTGACCAAGATAACTGTATCACCTACAGCCAAGGGAACCCCATTGCTGTCACGGTGATTGGTGACTAGTGCCACGTTATCCGCCCAAGCGCGGGTCTCGTCATCAAGGTACAACTGCTCAGTCAATTCTCGGGCCCAATCATGCTTAGACAGCCTTAACAACATCCTGGCAGCCAGAACTTGCACAGCAGGTTCCTCAGACCACATTGCCCCAGCCAACCCACGCCAGTGGTTGGGGTCCGGTAGTCCGGTCAATTGGGTCAAACACGTCTCACAAAGCGTCACAGATGCCCCAAAGGGACCACCAGAAACTTCTGTATGATGTAGAGGCGTATTAGAGGAGCAAAGTGGGCATGTCATGGGCGGACTTGTAGGGGTAGCGGCTCCACGACCCTACCCATCCATCTTCAACGCTGAAATAAACGCCTCCTGAGGAATGTCAACTTTACCAAACTGGCGCATCTTCTTTTTACCAGCTTTTTGCTTTTCAAGAAGTTTCTTCTTGCGGCTGGCATCGCCACCATAGCATTTCGCGGTGACGTCTTTGCGCATAGCGCTCAAAGTTTCGCGAGCGATCACCCTACCACCAATAGCTGCTTGAATTGGTATTTTGAACATGTGGCGGGGAATCAGGTCTTTGAGTTTCTCCACCATCGCCCGGCCCCGCGCGTCCGCACGGTCACGGTGCACCATCGTGCTAAGCGCATCAACAGGCTCATCATTCACCAGAATGCTCATCTTCACCAAGTAGTCTTGCTGATAGCCAATCATTTGATAATCAAACGAGGCATACCCCTTGGTCACGGATTTCAAGCGATCATAAAAATCAAACACCACCTCATTGAGCGGTAGGTCATAAACTACCATGGCGCGGGACCCAGCATAGGTTAGGTCTATCTGCATGCCACGGCGATCTTGGCAGAGTTTCAGCACATCGCCCAAATATTCGTCAGGCACCAAGATGGTAGCCTTGATCCGCGGCTCCTCTAGGTGATCAACCAGCGTAAGATCAGGCATATCGGCGGGGTTGTGCAATTGCTCCACCCGTCCGTCACGCATATGAATGTCATAGATCACTGAGGGTGCTGTGGTGATCAGATCAATATCATACTCACGCTCAATCCGATCGCGGATCACTTCCAGATGTAGCAGGCCCAAAAATCCACAACGAAACCCAAAGCCCAGCGCAGCGGAGGTTTCCATCTCAAAACTAAAGCTCGCGTCGTTCAGAGCCAATTTGTCAATACTATCACGCAGGTCTTCAAATTGTGCAGCATCCACAGGAAATAGACCACAAAATACTACTGGCTGGGCAGGCTTAAAGCCCGGCAAAGCTTCAACGGTTTGCTTGTCATGGCAAATGGTATCCCCTACGCGGGTATCACGCACCTGTTTGATCGAGGCAGTCAAAAAGCCAATCTCACCAGGCCCTAGTTCATCGATCATCTCCATTTGAGGCCGGAATACCCCAATACGATCCACGTGGTGGGTCGTATTGTTGGACATGAACTTGACACGTTCACCCTTTTTCAACTTCCCATCAATGATCCGTACCAACACGATCACACCGAGATAGGAATCATACCAACTGTCCACCAACATAGCCTTTAAAGGTGCGTTTATATCGCCCTTCGGCGCTGGCAGCCGATGCACGACCGCTTCAAGAGTTTCTACAATTCCCTGACCCGTTTTAGCGGACACCTGAATAGCTTCGCTGGCATCAATTCCTATCACATCTTCAATCTGTTCCGCCACCCGGTCACAATCGGACGCAGGCAAGTCAATTTTATTCAAAATAGGCACAATATCATGATCTGCGTCCAGCGCATGATAAACATTGGCCAAAGTCTGAGCTTCGACACCTTGAGAGCTGTCGACCACCAAAAGGGATCCCTCCACAGCCCGCATAGAGCGTGACACCTCATAGGCAAAATCCACATGGCCCGGTGTGTCAATCAGGTTGAGCACATAACTCTCACCATTCTTAGCGGTGTAATCAATCCGTACAGTATTGGCCTTAATCGTGATCCCTCGCTCGCGCTCGATATCCATACTGTCGAGCATCTGAGCTTGCATATCGCGCTCCTTAACTGTTCCAGTCTCCTGGATCAGCCTATCAGCCAGCGTGGATTTACCATGGTCGATATGCGCCACGATCGAGAAATTACGGATGTGAGAAAGAGCTGTCATAATTGGGATATGGAATAGAGTGCAGGTTTGGTCAATGGGGGATCAACATCCATATTCAACTGGACCTCGTTGTGACGGCTATTCTACCTTATAATGTGGAGTGCAGAGGCGGCTAAAAACTACCCGTTTCAACACATGTCTAATATCCAGAATAGTTTGTAGCGGCAACTATGCATCCAGCAAACCACAACATCCCAAGAACAAAATCCGTCGAAATTTAATACACAAATAAAAAAAGCCCTGCGAATTACAGGGCTTTTAGTTTTAGTCTGTAAAAGCTTTTAGACTGCTGCCTGCGCTTTCATAATATCTTTTTTGATCTTTAATGCAGTTCCAGATAGCTCGATGTCTTTGGACTTTGCCAAGAATGCATCCAAACCACCGCGATGATCAACAGTGCGTAATGCAGCTGCGGAAATTCGTAGTTTAAAAGCACGACCCAAGGTATCGGAATGCAAAGTCAGTTCATTCAAGTTTGGCAAAAACCGACGACGTGTCCGGTTTTTGGCGTGGCTTACATTGTTTCCACTCATTGGGCCTTTGCCCGTCAGTTCGCAGCGGCGTGCCATCTTATGCGTCCTCATTCAGAAATTGGAGACCCGAACCAAATGGCTGCGGGTGAAAACTCGTTGACGGGGTTTAGGATTATCCCATTGCGAGGTCAAGCCTTCTTGCAACCTTCACCTAAGCTTTAATAGAGATTTTTTTGGATTTTTGTGATTTAATTGCAAAATATTGGGTGATACCAGCTAAATTTTTATCCACTGAGTCCGAATCGATTACACTAGGTTTTCTTAATGCGAAGGAAGCTTTGCACCACCCGTTCAGCCGCAACCGAGGGGGCAACCTCACCAGCACGGATTGCTGTTTGCATTGCTGACGAGGCTGCAGCGGCTTCAGGGTCATTTTCAAGCCGCGACAACAACGCATGGCGTAGCTCAGTATTGAACCAAAATGCGTTTTGATCAGCGCGAATTTTTTGCCAAACCTCGTTTTTTTTACGCCACGCCACCAAAGCCTGCATCTCGATCCAGCTTTGGTGGAGCCCATTTCCCTCAATCGCCGAGACCATCAACGCTTTAGGGAAATCTTCAGGATCCTGCCCGCGTTTGCGAAGCAAACGCAGGGCGCCAGCATAATCGGCACATGTACGCGTGGCCGCAGCTTTCAGATCGCCGTCAGCCTTGTTGACCAATATCAAGTCCGCCATCTCCATAATACCGCGCTTGACCCCTTGCAATTCGTCTCCACCCGCAGGTGCCAACAACAGTACAAACAAATCAGCCATCTCAGCCACCATCGTCTCAGATTGTCCAACCCCCACGGTTTCAATCAACACCACATCAAAGCCAGCAGCCTCGCAGAGCGCCGTTGCCTCCCGAGTGCGGCGTGCAACCCCACCTAGGTGGGTTTGGCTGGGCGATGGCCGAATAAAGGCGTTAGAATGGCGCGACAGGTGATCCATACGGGTTTTATCACCAAGAATAGAGCCTCCAGAGATAGCCGAAGACGGATCCACTGCCAAAACTGCAACCCGGAGACCACTTTCCACCAATTGCAAACCAAAGCTTTCGATGAACGTCGACTTACCCACGCCCGGTGTGCCAGACATCCCAATGCGAATTGCCTGTCTGTCAGTGCGCAAAGCTTGAAGCAGCTCGGCTGCTTGCTTACGGTGGGTCGGATGCGAACTTTCAACGAGAGTAATTGCCCGCGAAAGAGCCCGGCGGTTACCCAACTCAATCTTCCGCGCTATCTCGTCTACCGCGAAGTCTTGTTTGCTCATCGATCCTCCAGGGCTATTTCTTGCCCAATTTAAGATTCTACGAAGACATGAATTGAACATCTATCTGCAGCCTGTGCAATTGCAAACACCAATGCCTCATCTTGGTCTCCAATTATAGCTTCAAGAGAGAGGAAAGCTAGCCTGTTGAAAACTCTTTTGCGCTTTTTACCTTTAACTTCTCAGCAACATTGTCTACCGCGCCAGCTCCCCTATTTGTCTAAGTAAAAGTATATTCGTGCGGCTATGGTGAAATCCACTAGAATCAATTCATCACCTGCCAAGTTAAAATCTAAACCTAGTTACACCGCGGTATGCCAGCACATTACAAGTTATTCTGGCGACAAAATAACATATAGCAACACCTTCCATTAACAGCTGAATAACATGTTGCGACTGAGGGTTTCCAAATGTAAAAAATGAACATGCAACCCACCCATAGACGCGCCCAGTTTTCTCACAGATAAGAGCGGGGTGAAATTTGATCTGCCAATAGATGCGGTACTGCCGCAAGTTCTTGACTGCCTGACAACGTCAGGCCGTGTCATTCTGCAGGCCCCTCCGGGGGCAGGTAAAACAACACGAACTCCCCTAGCCATTTTACACTCAGATCTATGCAGTGGCAAAATTCTGATGCTAGAGCCCCGGCGCCTTGCCGCGAGGGCCGCCGCAGAGCGCATGGCGGAAACTCTGGAAGAGGCGTTAGGCGAGACCGTAGGCTACCGTATTCGTGGCCAATCCCAAATCGGGCCCAATACCCGCATTGAAGTGATCACAGAGGGTATCCTAACCCGCATGCTGCAATCTGATCCCGAACTACCAGGTGTGTCAGCTATAATATTTGATGAGTTTCACGAACGCTCATTAGCTGCTGACCTGGGTTTAGCTTTGGCTTGGGAGGTGCGCGAAACCCTACGCAATGACTTGTTACTTGTAGTCATGTCCGCCACCTTGGACGCAGAGCCTGTGGCCAAACTCTTGGGTAATGCGCCAATTGTAACTAGCGCTGGGCGTAGCTACCCAGTTGAGATCATCCATTTGCCGCGTCCAGCTAGCAAAAATATATCCCTAGAAGTGCAAGCCAGCAGCCTAATCATACAGGCTATAGCCGAAACTGAAGGTGGAATCTTAGTATTTTTGCCTGGTGAAGCCGAAATCAAGCGGACGCACAGCCTTCTGCAAGACAAGCTACCTAGTACTTGCATCCTGCGGCCTTTGCTGGGAAATTTACCTTTTTCCACACAAAAATTGGCCATTCGTCCTGAGCCTTCTTTGCGTAAAATTGTTTTGGCCACAGCCATCGCAGAGACCTCCCTGACCATCCAAGACGTGCGAGTGGTAGTGGATTGCGGTTTATCCCGCCGAGCCCGCTATGATGCTTCCAAAGGACTCCAAAAACTGGTCACAGAGCGAGTAAGCAAAGCAGAGGCGATCCAACGCACTGGACGCGCCGGGCGGATTGCGGCGGGGCAATGCTACCGAATGTGGGCGCAAGCAGAAGAGGGCGCAATGCCCGCCTATGCACCACCAGAAATACAAATCTCTGATCTAGCTCCACTGGCCCTTGAATTGGCGCAATGGGGCACAGGGCCAGAGGACTTGGCCTTTCTCACGGCACCCGCACCCGGAGCATGGGCACAAGCACAGAGTTTGCTGGTGCAACTTGGTGCCGTAATTGATGGCCGCCTAACACCGCATGGGGCTGCTTTAGCCAAGCTGCCCTTGCATCCTCGCCTTGCACAAATGCTGGTGCAGGCTGGGGATATTGCAGCACCACTAGCCGCCCTGCTGTCTGATCGTGATATTTTGATATCCAGACAATCTGACCTCACCCCCGCTTTAAAAATAATTGGTAAAAAAATAAAATACAGTGACTTAAGTGAAAAAATTCGTGACATACCAGCCCTGAAACGTATTGAGATTGAAGCTAAACGCCTGGGCACACTTGCACCCAAACGGAGGGCGTCCGCTGTGTTCACATCGGCCCAGTGTTTGGCGCTAGCTTATCCCGAGCGGGTGGCGCAACGCAGGCCTGGCCCACAGCCGCGGTATATTATGGCCGGGGGCAAAGGTGTGGTTTTAGCCTTAGATGACACTTTGGCTAACGCTTCGTTTTTGGTAATCTCCGAATTGGGAAATCCTCATCATGGCACTGGCCCAGACCCAAAAATCCGCCGCGCATTACCCATTGCAGAGGCTGACTTACGAGAAGTGCTTGGTAAGCAAATAAAATGGCAGAACACCTGTGTTTGGTCAAAGCGGTACCGGCGGATTATGGCTAGCCGCTCTGAGACCCTGGGGGCAATTACACTATCACACGATATTTGGGCACAGGCCCCTCCCGAAGCTATGGTCGAGGCCATGCTGGACGGGATAAAGCAACTGGGCCTACGGCTGCCGAAAGCAGCAAAATTGTTGCAGTCCCGAATAGCCGCAGCGCATAATGACAAATTTCCAGAAATATCTGATGCGGCTTTACTAAGAAATTTATCAGGCTGGCTGGCGCCTTATCTTGTAGGGGTGACCACCGAACAAGATTGGAAGTCTTTTGACCCGCTACCAGCGTTGCACGCCCTTATCGGTTGGGAAAATCTACACCAGCTTGAAACCATTGCCCCGGCGCAATTCACTACTCCGTTAGGACGAAAAATTACTATTGATTACAGTGGCGAAAATCCTTCTATAGAATTACGTATTCAAGAAATGTTTGGTCAAACCCGCCACCCAATGATTGGTGTACAGCCTTTAAAAGTGACCCTTTTGTCGCCAGCGCATCGGCCAATTCAAGTTACAAGGGATATTCCAGGGTTTTGGATAGGTAGTTATGCAGATGTTCGCAAAGACATGCGGGCGAAATACCCGAGACATCCTTGGCCCGAAGATCCAACCCAAGCAGATCCAACTCTGCGCGCCAAACCGCGTAAGTATTAACCTAGACGTCGCTCGTGCTATGCCATGGGCCATGGTGGCTTCCGTTAGCGTCGATCCTTTGGAAAGAATGTGCGCCAAAGTAATCACGTTGCGCTTGGATCAAATCAGTAGTGCCGCGTGCTTGGCGGATGGTATCAAACCAGCTCAATGCCGCCGCCAAAGCAGGCACAGGCAGGCCTTTCAAAACCGCCGCCGAGACCACGCGACGCAGCCCTGCGATATTACGAGTCAAGACATTGATAAAATGCTCCGACAAGACCAAATGGCCCTCATGCAGATCTGTGCGGAGGGCCGCAACAATATCATCCAACATGGCCGAACGAATAATGCAGCCTGCACGCCAAATCTCTGCAATGCGCGCCAAATCAAGTGACCAATCAAATTCGTCAGAGGCGGCATTCAAAATCCTAAACCCCTGCGCATAAGCCAGCACACGCCCCACGATTAAGGCAGATTGTAGATCTTGTTCAGAAATTGGGATCATTATGTCAGTACCAGCCGGCACCAGTAAAGGCGCTGCCAACTCACGTGTGGCCTTTTGCGAGCTCAATACACGCGCTCCAACCGCCGCCTCGATGATGCTCGCGGTTTGCCCCATGCGGATAGCCTCAATAACCGTCCAGCGTCCCGTACCTTTCTGTCCAGCTTGATCCACGATCATGTCAACCATTTCTTCGCCTGTGGTTGGATCCTTAGCGGCTAGAACCTCGGCTGTGACCTCAATCAAATAGCTCTCTAACGCACCTCGGTTCCAACTACGAAACACAGCGGCGATTTCACTGGCAGCCAGACCCGAGCCATCACGCATCAATCCATAAGCCTCAGCGATTATCTGCATGTCGGCATATTCAATGCCATTATGAACCGTCTTTACAAAATGTCCGGCCCCATCGGGACCCAAATGTGCGACGCAGGGATCCCCAAGGTATTTAGCAGAAATCGCCTCCAGTACCGGAGCGATGCTAGCATAAGTCGCAGCGGTGCCACCGGCCATAATCGAGGGGCCGCGCCGCGCGCCTTCTGAACCGCCCGATACTCCAATTCCAAGATAGGCCAGACCCACTGCCTCCAAACGCTTGGTGCGCGAAACAGTATCACGAAAATCAGAATTGCCCCCGTCAATAATAGTATCACCCACAGACAGCAGCGGGATCAACTCATCAATGATTATATCAACCGGAGCTCCCGCAGGGACCAACAAAATAATCGCGCGTGGCGTGGGTATGGCAGCCACCAGCGCTTTAACGGTTTCACATCTCACCAGCCTAGATGCTAAATTACCAGCCGAAGCGATTAAGCCGTCTACCGCCGCAAGATCAAGGTTCCATAAGGCGACGTCATGGCCATGTTCTGCAATATTGAGCGCTAAGGCCGAACCCATCGTACCCACACCGATCAAACCCATATTCGCTTGTATCATCATACTCTCCATTACGGTCTTGATAGTTTGCCGCACTCAGCGGTCAAAATCTAACTCCACTAAAAGACATGCCCCACGCAGCATCGGATGATTGAGTGAGAATTCACTCAATCCCACCCCACACCAAGCACGGCTCAAATGTTCCTGCATCGCCGCAAATAAATCACTCTGTCGCCAATATTTAGACCAGCCCGCAGGATGCTCTGACAGCGCGCACAATACACCGCAAGGTAAAAATGATTGTAAATCGATCTCCTGAAATTGATCGCCACCAGCGGTCAACAAAGCCAATACCCATTGGCCTTTTTCACTATGCCAGGCAATCCCGCAAGACGCGTCATTACCTTCGGCTGTCACACAGCTTCCAATCAACATTGGATCAGCACCAAGCAGGTCCGCAATTCCATCAATCGCAGCTTTACGGGTATAGCTTGGTTTCAGTTTCTTTTGCGCCGACGCAGCTTGCCGCGTCCATATACTGGGTGGAGTTGTAGTCACGTGCGAGCCCCAACCGAGCTGGCCATCAAAAAACTCCTGTGCACCAAAATACCCTGACTGGTCTTCAGCAACCATCACCACACCATTGCCCAAGCCAGTAAAGCTGCCCGATTGGCACATTTTATTAAAAACATGAAACAGCCCGAGGCCTAACCAAATCTCTTGGCCTTTCTGAGAGAACACCACAATTTGATTGGAATCTTGGAAATAGTCAGGATGCGCTTCAGAGATAGGGGCCGACAGTGCAGTGAAGCCCTGTTGTTCCACCCATTGCACAGGATTAGACGAGCGCCATTTGCTCTTCCAATCAAATTTCCGAACCAGACATCCAACGTTCAAGGACATGCGAAACCACTTTGTAATAAAATCTTAAGTCACCCTTAAACCTCGGGCCAAAAACAACCAGTACCTTTTCCCATATCTTATCCATAAACTTGACCTTAAACCAAGCTCACTCTTTAAGGCACCACCGCATAATCGCTTTTTGCGCGTGCAATCTGTTCTCAGCCTCATCGAACACCACCGAATGAGAGCCATCCATCACTGAGCTGGTTACCTCTTCATTACGATGCGCAGGCAGGCAGTGCATAAATAAAGCGTCAGGTTTAGCCTCAGCCATCAGGGCATCATCCACCTGATAGGGCCGTAGTTGATTATGGCGCCGCTCCCGTGCTGTTTGGCTATCATGCATTGAGATCCATGTGTCTGTGACCAGCAAATCAGCCCCCCTGACTGCGGCTGCAGCATCACGCATGATCTCAATCTTAGCGCCCTTGGCCCGCGCCTCTGTCACAAACCCAGCTTCAGGATCTAATGTTGCAGGACCTGAAAATACAAAATCAAAGCCAAATTGACCGGCTGCATGAATGAAGCTGGCACAGACATTATTACCATCACCGGTCCACACCACCCGCTTTCCACGAATAGGGCCACGGTGTTCTTCATAAGTCATAATATCAGCCATAATTTGGCAAGGGTGGGTACGATTAGTTAAGCCGTTAATCACCGGCACCGTAGCATATTCCGCCATTTCTAACAGCGTGGCCTCTTCAAAGGTGCGGATCATGATCAGATCTACATAGCGACTCAAAACTCGAGCAGTATCAGCTATCGTCTCGCCATGTCCCAGCTGCATTTCACTGCCAGACAAGACCATCGTCTGGCCACCCATTTGACGCACACCCAAGTCAAAGCTCACACGGGTGCGAGTGGATGGCTTTTCAAAGATCAAAGCCACCATCTGCCCTGCTAAGGGCTGTTCTGCATCTAGAGTACCTTTGGGCAGTCCGGCTCGCGCCGTTTTGATCCGGGTCGCATCATCCAAAATACCACGCAGCTGCAGTTGATCAATTTGGTTGATATCAAGGAAATGTTGCATCGTTATGAATATCCTAAGTACTGGCGGGGCGCATTCTCATACGCACTGACCGCATATATTGCTGAGCGCGCCAACTAATGCGCAGATTGAACAGTTTGGGCCGCAGCTTCCAGTCGTGAAAGTGCTTCTTTTATATCCTCGTCAGGAATGTTCAGCGCAGGCAGCAGCCGGACCACATTTTCGGCTGCAGGTACAGTCAGAACTTCAGCTAGATAGCCTGCATTGACCACATCAATATTGCTGGCCTTGCATTTCAAGCCCAGCATCAAGCCGCTGCCGGTCACGCCATCAAACACATCTGGAAATTGCGCAGTCAGCCCCTCAAGGCCTTGACGCATCCGACCAGCCTTGCGACCCACGTCCATCAAAAATTTAGGCGCTGCCACACAGTCAAGCACGGCACAGCCCACGGCACAGCCCAACGGATTGCCACCATACGTCGAGCCATGAGTGCCCGCGGTCATGCCGCTTGCCGCATCTTCACTAGCAAGCACCGCACCGATTGGAAAGCCGCCTCCAATGCCCTTGGCCACCATCATTATATCAGGCTCAATCCCTGCCCATTCATGAGCGAACAGCTTACCAGTACGGCCAACGCCACATTGCACTTCATCAAAAATTAATAAAATATCGTGGCTATCACAAAAATCACGCAGGCCTTTCAGACAATGGTCAGGAACCTGTCTTATACCACCTTCACCTTGGATCGGCTCAATCATCACTGCGGCTGTCTTATGGCTTATGGCTGCATGTAACGGGTCATGCAGACCAAACGGCACGTGCACAAAGCCTGGCAGCAAAGGTCCAAAGCCTTTGGTCATCTTATCCGAACCCGCAGCCGCAATCCCCGCAGAGGAACGGCCATGGAAAGATCCTTCAAAGGTTATAATCTCAACCCGCTCGGGCTGGCCTTTATCATAAAAATATTTACGTACCATTTTCACAGCTAATTCGCAGGCCTCAGTGCCCGAATTGGTAAAAAATACCGTATCTGCGAAGGTGAGGTCTACTAATTGATCAGCCAATTTCTGCTGTGAAGGAATCTGATAAAGATTCGAAGTATGCCACAATTTACCTGCCTGTGCAGTCAAAGCCGCGACCAGATCCGGATGCGCATGCCCCAAACTGTTAACCGCAATACCGGCGCCAAGATCCAGAAATCGGCGTCCATCATCAGTGGTCAGCCAGCTACCACTGCCAGATACAAAAGAAAGAGGTGCACGATTATAAGTGGGCAGGATCGAAGGGATCATAATAAGGTCTTTCTGGCAGGGCAAAGAGAGAAAACCAAAGTGGAAAGGAAACTCGTAAGAGTAAAAAACACGCAGGCATTAGGCCGCGGTCATATCAGAGACGTCGGCGTCGCAAGGGCATTTCAATGATTTTTTTCATAACTTTTGCATACCAAAGTGCTGCAATCTTGAAAAGCTAAAATATAAGCCAAGTTAAAATTCCCTAAGATTTTAACCTGTAGCCCTTCGCCAACCAGTACCAAGCCAATCCTACCACACAGATATTTGCGACACAAATTACCACAAGTGCTAGCCACGGGCTACTATCAGACACACCCAATACGCCATAACGCCCTCCATCAATGATATAAAACATCGGATTAAAGTGGATGATTGGCTGCAACATATCCGGCAAGGATCGAATTGAGTAAAACGTGCCCGACAAAAATGCCAATGGGGTAATTACGAAGTTAGAAATCGCCGCCATCTGATCAAACTTGTAAGCATAGATACTGCCCAGCAATCCAAGTGCGCCCATAAACATCCCACCGAGAATAACGAAGGTAAATGTCCAAATCGGATGTGCAATCCAAATCTCAAGCATGAAGCCCATGGCCAGACACAAAACCGCACCAATCATTAAACCACGACCAATTCCTCCCGCTAAGAATCCCACTGTCATCTCCAGAGGAGAGAGCGGTGGCATCAGAGTATCGACGATTGACCCCATAACTTTCGCCGAAAGCATCGAAGAAGAGGTATTTGCAAAAGAATTTTGTATCACTGTCATCATCAACAATCCGGGGGCCAGAAAGGTCACATAGCGAAACCCCATCACATCAGATCGACCAGGCCCTATGGCAATGGAGAACACTAGTAAAAAAAGGCCCGCAGTCACTAATGGCGCAAAAATTGTTTGCTGCCATATCGCTAAATAGCGCATATTTTCGCGCCTAATGAGCGTCCAAACGCCCAGCCAATTAACACGTCCAAAGCGCCGAACGCCGTATTCTGAAACATTTGTCACAGCTTATCTCCGTTTGGGTGGTTGTCCTTAACCAAAGTTGGGCCTAAAGTGGCGTCCTTGCATGGGTTTCACCCGTTATTGCCACTAAATTCAAGGGGGGCGTTATGTCCTGGACTGATGAACGCGTAGACGTTCTGAAAAAAATGTGGGGCGAAGGCCAATCGGCCAGCGTCATCGCGAAAGAATTAGGCGGTGTGACCCGCAATGCTGTAATTGGCAAAGTGCACCGTTTGGGCTTGTCAAATCGCGTAACATCCACGACGGCAAAGCCCACCGCGAAGGACAAGGCCAAAGCTGGGATGAAAGCCAAGCCGGCCGTACCAGCAGCGCCGCCGAAGCCAATTTCAGCACCTGAAACTGTACGGATCACTCCGCCAGCAGTGCGTAAAATTATTCCTGCAGGTCAGCCATTGCCACCGCAGCCATCAGCCAATGAAATAAGCCCAGAGGCCTTGGCAAAAGTTAGTGAAGTGGAAAAGACCGCCAAAAGAATTAGTTTGATGGAATTGACCGAAAAAACATGTAAATGGCCTGTTGGTGATCCCGCAACAGACGATTTTTGGTTTTGCGGTTTGGCGGTTAAAACTGGTAAACCCTACTGCGAAGCTCATGTAGGCGTTGCGTTTCAACCAATGTCCAGTCGTCGCGACCGCCGCCGATAGCTTGTACCGACTATAAATTAGCCAATCTGCTCTACACTTTGGATCTCGCCATGGTATAGGGCAGGTTATGGCACAGAATCCTCCCAACATCCGCCCTGATATCGCGCCAAAAGCCCGTATCCAAACTCCGCGGCCCGGCCAACCTACTATCGGTATGGTGTCGCTGGGTTGTCCGAAGGCTTTAGTGGACAGTGAGCGAATCTTGACACGTCTACGCGCTGAAGGCTACGCGATTAGTCCAGATTACTCCGGCGCAGAAGCAGTTATTGTGAACACCTGTGGATTTCTTGACAGCGCTAAGGCCGAAAGCCTAGAAGCCATTGGGGAAGCACTCCACCAAAACGGCAAAGTGATTGTCACTGGCTGCTTAGGCGCCAACCCTGAATATATTACAGGGGCACACCCAAAGGTTTTGGCGGTCACCGGCCCGCATCAATATGAGAAAGTCCTGGATGCGGTGCATGCAGCAGTACCACCAAGCCCGAATCCCTTTGTGGACCTTCTGCCCGCCTCTGGCGTCTCCCTCACCCCCCGCCACTACAGTTATTTAAAAATTTCCGAGGGCTGCAACCACAAGTGCAAATTCTGCATCATCCCAGATATGCGAGGCAAATTGACCAGCCGGCCCCCACGTGCCATTTTGCGGGAAGCAGAAAAATTGGTTGAGGCCGGCGTGAAAGAGCTACTGGTAATCTCCCAAGATACCAGCGCCTACGGCATTGACATCAAAGACACCGCTGAGGGGGGGATTCGTCCGCACATCACGGACCTAGCCCAACAGCTGGGCCAATTCGGCGTTTGGGTACGCCTGCATTACGTTTACCCTTACCCGCATGTGCGTAATCTAATTCCGTTGATGGCGGAAGGACTGATTCTTCCATACTTAGATATCCCTTTTCAACATGCGCACCCAGATTTACTCAAACGCATGGCCCGCCCCGCGGCATCCTCCAAAACCTTGGAGGAGATTGCAGCTTGGCGTAACGACTGCCCAGACATCACCCTACGGTCCACCTTCATAGTAGGCTACCCAGGCGAAACCGAATCTGAATTTCAAACACTATTAGATTGGATGGATGAAGCGCAGCTCGACCGTGTAGGCTGTTTTCAGTATGAAAATGTCGATGGAGCACGATCCAACGCCCTGCCCAATCATGTAGCCGAAGATCTCAAACAGGAGCGTTGGGATCGGTTCATGGAGAAAGCGCAGACAATTTCAGAGGCTAAATTAGCAGCTAAGGTTGGCCAGACAATAGATGTTATCGTGGATGAGATCGACGCCGACGGCATTGCTACCTGCCGTACCAAAGCTGATGCACCCGAGATTGACGGAAACCTATTCATAGACGAAGGCGCCGAAGTTCTGACGCCCGGAGATATTGTCCGAGTTGCCGTTGAAGAAGCCGGGGAATATGATCTTTGGGGGCGTGCTGCGAATTAAGTAGTTCAGCCGGACTAATCCACTCTTTAGCCGAGCATCACAGAGCTTGAGCTATTAGGCCCCAACTGGAATATTTTAGTCAAATAATACTAAACAAATATTTTCAAATTCTCACTACCGCTCCAAATACATCCGTGTGGCGTTTTGGACATGCCGAAAGCGGTCGCCCCCAAGGTGTTTACCACCATACCAGCGGGTAACGATGATCAACTCATTTTGACGCTCAGCGCGTTCCAGCATTCGCAGAATTACCAGGCCCGCGCCGCTTTCGCCATCATCAGATTTCAGCGGCACCCCATTGATCAGAACCCCCCAAGTATTATGAGTAGCCTTGGCGTATTTCTTGTCACGTTTCAACTCTTTTAGCGCCATATCAATCTCAGTACGATCCGTCACCTTACAGCCTGACACAGCGTATTTCGAGCCCCGGTCACTCAGCACCACTCCCAATTGCCTCATAGGGCAACTGCTGCACGCACGCCTGCGATTCGGTCAGCGTTGCGCGGGTGGCTTTTAAATAACCGACTACGCGGTTCGGGAATACGCATCAAATAAGCGCTACCTAGCACTGGATCGAGCCCTGCACGCAGGGTCATCTGTGCGCCAAGGCGGTCAGCTTCCGACTCATAATTTTTCGAATATGTTCGGCCACCAACAGCAGCACCAAGATTAGACGCCACACCAATCGACGATCGCTTTTGCCGATCAAGATGGCTCAAAATGTGATGTGCAGCCTCATGGCCAATCACAAATGCGATTTCATCAGCATTATACATATCAGTGAGCAAGGTCATGGTAAAACCAAGGACCGGCTGGCCCTCTTCATTCTCAGTCTGAAATGCATTCGGGAGACTTTCAAGGTTAGGATCAATCACAAATACAAAATCACAGTTTAAATCTTTGGTGGAGCTTTTACAGGTTTCGATCAGGACCGGCCGCATCCGCGTCACTGCTGTGATAAAATTCCGAGGAACATCTCTGGAGGCGATCATAGGCAAACTGGGCTGCTTCAGGATTGCCGATCTTGATATCGTTTGCGCAGAGCAGCCAGCCACGCCCAAAAGTAATAACAAAGAAATAATTCGCATAAAAAACTCCTCCCCAATAAAACAAGTTTATTAGCGCAAATGCGATTGAACACGGCGTTGCAGCTACCCCCATTAGCTTCATAGATGCCACCGTCACGCATCTTTTAGAAGATGTGAGCATAAATGCTTTTGAGAATTGCATCCGACCAGCCCTTTGGCTTGCGTGCTTTCTAAAACTGATTAGAATTACAACATATTTACAACGCTATTGAGAAATGAGTCCCGAGTACAGATAAAATGCATAAGGTGACCCTGTCCATGAGCCAAGCCCAGGATTTGGCTGCGGCATTGAACCTGCGAGGGGTCGTTTATCAGCTGGCAGGCAGACAGCTAATAGAGAGAAAATGATATGACCACAGGGTTTTATTGGGATGAACGATGCTTTTGGTTCTCTGGCGGAAATTATGCGTTCACACAGCCAGTTGGTGGATTGGTTCAGCCGCTAGCCGCAGGTGGGATTCCCGAAAGCCCTGAGACCAAACGCCGGTTAAAAAACCTTATGGATGTTACTGGGCTAATGGGATCATTGGCTTGCAACACAGCCGATGAGGCCAGCACTCAGGCCCTATTGCGCGTGCATACTCGTAACTATTTAACTGCCTTTGAAGAAGCTTCCAAGGGCAGTGGAGGCGAACTGGGCTTACGCGTGCCCTTTGGCCAGGGCGGCTACCAGCAGGCAACACTATCGACAGGCTTGGCTTGCCGGGCAGTTGCAGATGTTATGTCAGGTCGGATAACCCAAGCCTACGCTCTCTCTCGTCCACCAGGCCACCACTGTCTACCTGATTTTCCAAATGGCTTTTGTTTGCTGGCCAATATCGCAGTTGCCGTGCAAGCCGCGCGGGCCAAACAGCCTGATTTAAAAATTGCTGTTTTAGATTGGGATGTGCATCATGGCAATGGCACAGAAGCCATATTTTTGGACGATCCAGCCACCCTGACTATCTCCATTCACCAAGAGCATAACTACCCGCTAGACACCGGTGGAACTGAGGTCCAGGGAGCTGACAAGAGTAATATCAACCTCCCACTACCACCTGGAGCAGGACATGACAGTTACCTGCGGGTGATCGAAAATATCGTACAGCCCGCCTTAAACCAGTTTAAACCAGACTTAATTGTTGTAGCCTGTGGCTATGATGCCGCTGCGATTGACCCATTATCTCGCATGATGGCAACGGCAAAGACATTTGCGGCCATGACCACCGCTATAAAGCACACAGCCACTGCGTTATGCGATGGTCGATTGGTTTTGGTTCATGAGGGCGGATATTCAGAAGTTTATGTGCCCTTTTGCGGCCATGCAACGATCGCCGCATTGGCGGAAAGCTCTATTGTAGCCCCTGATCCCTTCGCTGATACATTCGCACAACGGCAACCAACCGAGCGCTTTCAAAGCTTTTTGGACGGCTGGGTTGATGACTTGGCGCAGTTTCATGCATCCTAAGAGTTCAAAATAAAAATACTGTCATTTTACCCTCACCCCTTGTGAAACTATGCATTATGTACGAAATCAATACCTATGACAGATCCATTAACCTTTTTGAAAACCCGCCGATCACGCCCTGCAAAGATTATGACCGGCCCCGTGCCAGGCAAAGAAGCTTTGGAAGCCCTTTTAGTTGTTGCCGCCCGCGTACCCGATCATGGCAAACTTGAGCCCTGGCGTTTTATCGTGCTGGAGGAAGCCGCTCTGCGCCGTTTAAGCGTTCTAGCCACTACATTAGCCGAAGCGGCTGGGCCTGATGTCGTAGATGCAGCTAAAAATAGCTATCAATTTGAAACAGGCACCCTAGCAGTGGTAGTGGTGGAAAGCCCAAAGCCATGTGTTAAATTTCCAAAAATTGAGCAGACTTATTCCGCTGGCGCTGTCTGCCTACAACTCGTGAATGCCGCGTTAGCCAGTGGATGGGGAGCCAATTGGCTATCTGGCTGGGCGTCACACCAGCCAGAATTCTGCGCTCGGGGCTTGGACCTAGAGCCGCATGAGCGCGTGGCAGGAATTATCCATATTGGCACTGGCCCAGCTCAAATGCCCGACCGGCCACGCCCAGATGTAGCCACCATCACTCAATGGGCTACTGAGTGATATTTACGGATCTACTTAAATCAATTGTGCAGTTTAATGACCCCAAGTTTCGCCGCGTGCTTTGGCGTGGGCTGTGGCTCACACTTGCATTATTAATAACGACCTGCAGCTTAATCACGGTTGGCTTGAACCAATTGCTACAATCTCCCTACGTAGTGTCTCTTATCGGCGAAGCGTCACTATTGAGAAATCTGCTCAACATCGGTGGGGTGCTATCAACTTTTATACTATCAATTTGGCTGATGGGGCCAATTGCTTCTGCCATTATATCACTATTTCTGGATGAAGTGGCGCGAGCCGTCGAAGCGCGGCATTATCCACACTTGCCTGAGGTACAGGGCACAATGTTGCATAAGCAAATTTTAACAACAGTGAGCTTTTATGGCGTATTAGTACTAGCAAATCTAGGAGCACTAATACTCTCAATTTTCCTACCAGTCCTAGCTCCATTTATCTTCTGGGCCACGAACGGATATTTACTAGGGCGGGAATATTTTCAGATGACCTCGATCCGGCGTATAAGCCAGAAGAAGGCAAAACTACTTTTTCAACGTAACCGTGGTGCGATTTGGTTTACCGGCATTCTAATCGCTATACCACTGTCCATTCCCCTCGTGGGCTTGATCATCCCCGTTCTAGGGGCTGCTACTTTCACCCATCAGTTTGAGAGACTTCGGGCGTTGCCATCCGATTGAACCAATCAAAATCACGGACAGAGAAAACACCGCCGATAATACTACCCGCAAGAATAGCCCACAAAACTAAAGCCACCGCTGTTGTGACCATGAAACGTTTTTTCATCTGTGGGTTTTCCGGGCTACCCGCGTGAGTACCCGGTTCGATTGAACCCAAGTCCCCTTGCGTCTGCAACCGCAACGGCAATACAACGAAGAGTGTGAGAAACCAAATAATGACGAAAAGCACGATGGCAGATGTAATACCCATAAATAGATCCTTAAACTTTACTTAAACCTGTTCTAGCTCAATCAGGCAGCCAGTGAAGTCTTTTGGGTGTAAAAAAAGTACTTCCTTACCATGGGCGCCTATTTTTGGCACACCACTGCCCAGAACCCGAGCCCCTTGGCCTTGTAATTGATCTCGAGCTGCCAAGATGTCGTCTACCTCGTAGCAGATATGATGAATGCCACCTGATGGGTTTTTATCCAAAAAATTCTGAATGGGAGAAGCCTCTCCCAAAGGATAGAGTAGCTCTATTTTGGTATTTGGTAGTTCAACAAATACGACAGTCACCCCATGCTCTGGTTCATCCTGCGGTGGGCCAACTTTAGCCCCCAGCGTAGTCTCATATTGCGCTGAAGCCGCCTGTAAATCCGGTACAGCGATAGCCACATGATTCAAGCGTCCAATCATAGTTTTCTCCTATTTTTATTTATTAAAACCATAGGCCAAAACAACGCAAGTACATTAAAATTTTGATAAACCCTTAAGGGCAAAGATCAAACTGTGATCTTAATATAGTGGAGGTTTAAGAATGCTTTGGGGTTGGGGACTAAAAGCCCCAAACCCCAAGACATTATTCAGGCAAAATAACCCGTAATGACAATTCACGTAGTTGTTCGTTCATCGGCTCAGATGGTGCAGACATCATCAGATCTTCGGCACGTTGGTTCATAGGGAACATAATGACCTCACGGATATTAGCCTCGTCCGCCAGCAACATCACAATCCTGTCTATACCAGCGGCACAACCACCGTGTGGCGGAGCGCCATACTGGAACGCATTAACCATACCACCAAATCGTTTTTCAACCTCTTCTTTGCCATAGCCAGCAATTTCAAAAGCTTTGAACATGATTTCAGGACGATGATTGCGAATGGCACCACTGAGCAATTCATAACCGTTACAAGCCAAGTCATATTGATATCCTAAAACATCGAGAGGATCGCCTTCAAGCGCCTCCATCCCCCCCTGCGGCATTGAAAAAGGGTTGTGCTCAAAGTCAATTTTCCCAGTCTCCTCATCTTTTTCATAGATTGGGAAGTCTACAATCCAGGCAAAAGCAAAACGGTCATTATCAGTTAGGCCTAGCTCATCACCAATAGCCAAACGCGCGCGGCCAGCGACAGCCTCAAAAGCTTTAGGCTTACCACCTAGGAAAAAGGCTGCGTCGCCAAGGCCAAGACCCAATTGTCGACGAATAGCTTCAGTCCGTTCTGGGCCAATATTTTTGGCCAAAGGCCCTGCTGCCTCCATACCTTCACCTTGGTCACGCCAGAAGATATAACCCATGCCAGGCAAGCCTTCTTTTTGCGCAAATGCATTCATCCGATCACAGAATTTGCGGCTGCCTCCGGTTGGTGCTGGGATAGCTCGGATTTCTGTACCATCTTGCTCAAGCAGCTTTGCAAAAATTGCGAAGCCTGAACCATGAAAATGCTCTGAGACAATTTGCATTTTGATCGGATTACGCAGATCAGGTTTATCGCTTCCATACCAAAGCGCGGAATCTCGGTAGCTGATCTGCGCCCAAGTCTGGTCGACTTTGCGGCCACCACCGAACTCTTCAAACACACCAGCTAAAACTGGCTGTATTGTATCAAAAATATCTTGCTGTTCCACAAAAGACATTTCCAGATCGAGCTGATAAAAGTCAGTGGGAGAGCGATCAGCACGGGGATCTTCATCTCGAAAACATGGTGCGATTTGAAAATATTTATCATAACCAGACACCATGATCAGCTGCTTGAATTGCTGTGGTGCTTGCGGCAGTGCATAGAAACGACCTGGATGCAGACGCGATGGCACCAAGAAGTCACGTGCACCTTCTGGGCTTGAGGCAGTGATTATTGGCGTTTGAAACTCACGAAAATCTTTAGCCCACATGCGCTTGCGCATTGATGCCACCACATCCGAGCGCAGTTTCATATTGTTTTGTAACTTTTCCCGACGCAGATCGAGGTAGCGATATTTAAGTCGCGTTTCTTCAGGATATTCTTGATCTCCAAACACCATGAGCGGCAATTCTTCTGAGGCGCCTAGAACTTCTAAATCACGGACAAATACTTCAATTTCACCTGTTGGGATTTTTGAGTTCACTAATGCGGCATCCCGCGCTTTGACGATACCATCAATGCGGATACACCACTCGCTGCGCAGCTTTTCCACGTCTTTAAAAACGGGGCTATCTGGATCGCACAAGACCTGCGTTATGCCGTAGTGATCGCGCAAATCAATAAACAACAGGCCACCATGATCACGCACACGATGCACCCATCCAGAAAGACGGATGGTATCGCCAACATTATCTTTGGTGAGGTCGGCACAGGTGTGGCTACGGTATGCGTGCATTTTCAGGCTCCTTCAAGCGGTCGGGCTGATACATCCCGACAAGGGCCTAAAGTCAAGCCAATCCGCTATTTTCCGATCGTAACAAGTTTAAAAATAGGCTACTCGAACGCGATTACTCATCAAACAGCTTCTGTGCAGCCATTTCCCCATGCAACTTTAAAATGATCTAACTTGATTTGTTTCCAAATAAAAATGGTAAAAGGGCGCGAATAAGAGCAAAAATTGCAACAGCCATGAGCATCACAAAATAATAACTCACATGAAAAAAATATTGGGTATTAAGTTTCATCAACTGTTTTTAAATGAGCTGTTAAGAAGTTTTGTAGGGGTGGCATGTCAGAGTTACAAATTTATGATTTGCAGTACTATCGATTATTCTAAAATAAAAAATTTCCCAAATTTTTCTTTAACTAGTAATTTATTTTGAAAGATTCTCATTATAAAGCCGATTATTGCAACATATGCAGCGCAATTTGGCGCAGTCTTTGGAAGATTTAACCCAGTCAGTAAACCTTTCTCTCAATGCAGTATGGTGGCGGCTGAAGCGACTACAGGACAGTAGAATTTTAAAGGTGCGGGGGGCGCTTGTTGATGCTCAGAAGGTGGGGCTGAAGCTTACAGTTTTCATTTTCATTTCTGTGCGCACCCATAGCAAAAACTGGGCAGATCAGTTTTCAAAAGTTATCGACAGCATACCAAAAATTCAATTAGCCTATCAGACTTCAGGCAATCAAGACTATTTTATCAAAGCGAGGGTGCTCGATGTGCAGGCCCATGATAATCTCTACCAGCGGTTGATCTCACGCATAGAGTTGGCAGATGTAAGTGCTAGTTTTGTAGTGGAAGAACTGAAGGACACAACTGAGCTACCTCTACCCTTACCTCTGTCCACGAGATAGGCCAAATAGGTCTGTTTGCATCATAGAATTAAGAATGCCCCTTGCACCTCGGACCTCCTTCCATATAAAGCAGGACAGTTTGCGCGCCGTCTATGAAGGACAATTTCATGCCAAAAAGAACTGACATTAATTCCATCATGATCATTGGAGCGGGGCCAATTGTTATCGGCCAAGCCTGCGAGTTCGATTACTCCGGCGCACAGGCCTGCAAAGCTCTACGCGAAGAGGGATACCGGGTTATATTGGTAAACTCAAACCCCGCAACAATAATGACAGACCCTGATATGGCTGATGCGACCTACATCGAGCCAATCACACCAGAAACCGTGGCCAAAATAATTGCAATTGAACGCCCCGATGCTCTGCTACCCACAATGGGCGGCCAAACCGGTTTGAACACCTCCCTCGCCTTGGAAGAAATGGGCGTTTTGAAAAAGTATGGCGTAGAAATGATTGGGGCCAAGCGCCCAGCCATTGAAATGGCGGAAGATCGTAAACTCTTTCGCGAAGCCATGGACCGGCTTGGCCTAGAGAACCCACGAGCCGCTATTGCGGAAACCATGGAAGAATGCATGGCTGCCCTAGATGATATCGGCCTACCCGCTATCATTCGCCCAGCTTATACCCTTGGCGGCACAGGTGGCGGCGTTGCTTACAATCGTGAAGATTATGAGTATTTCTGCAAAACCGGCCTTGATGCCTCGCCTGTGAGCCAAATTCTGATTGATGAAAGCCTTCTGGGCTGGAAAGAATTTGAAATGGAAGTGGTGCGCGATACGGCAGATAACGCCATCATTGTTTGCGCTATTGAGAATATTGATCCTATGGGCGTCCACACGGGTGACAGTATCACAGTGGCCCCTGCCCTTACGCTGACCGACAAAGAATATCAAATCATGCGTAACGCCAGTATCGCTGTTCTGCGTGAAATTGGCGTTGAGACAGGTGGCTCAAACGTTCAATGGGCTGTAAACCCTGAAGATGGCCGCATGATAGTCATAGAGATGAACCCTAGGGTGTCGCGTTCATCAGCTTTAGCTTCAAAGGCAACGGGTTTTCCGATTGCGAAAATTGCTGCAAAACTGGCCGTAGGTTACACACTTGACGAGCTCGATAATGACATCACCAAGGTGACCCCAGCAAGCTTTGAACCTTCAATTGATTATGTAGTCACGAAGATTCCACGCTTTGCTTTTGAGAAATTCCCAGGTTCCGCAGCAGTTTTGTCCACTGCAATGAAATCCGTAGGTGAAGCAATGGCGATCGGCCGTAGTTTTCATGAGTCAGTGCAAAAGGCGTTGGCATCTATGGAAACAGGTCTCACAGGTTTTGATGAGGTGGATATCGACGATATGCCTTTTAGGGATCAAATGATCCTACGTGACGGTATTTTGGTGGGTAAGACGCCTGACGTCCAAACCATAGTCGACAAAGCCCTCACCCGTGAGCTGGCAATTCAATCACCAGACCGTATGCGTGTCATTGCTCATGCCATGAGATACGGCTTTTCAGATGATGAAATTCACGAAATTACGCGCTTTGATCCATGGTTTTTGGCCCGCATTCGAGAGATCATCGAGACGGAAACTATTTTAAAGGCCAACGGGCTTCCGGAAGACGAGCTTGGTATTCGCCGCCTAAAAATGATGGGCTTCACAGACGGCCGCCTGGCAATTTTGACTGGCCGCAGCGAAACGAATATCCGCAACGCCCGCCAAAACTTAGGCGTGGTAGCGGTTTTCAAACGCATCGATACCTGTGCAGCTGAATTTGAAGCTCAAACTCCCTATATGTATTCAACTTATGAAGCACCTGCGATGGGCACCGCCGAATGTGAGTCACGGCCGACCGATCGCAAAAAGGTGGTTATTTTAGGCGGTGGTCCAAATAGAATAGGCCAAGGCATCGAGTTTGATTACTGCTGTTGTCATGCCTGCTATTCATTGACCGAGCAGGGCTATGAAACCATCATGATTAACTGCAATCCTGAAACGGTGAGCACAGATTATGATACATCGGACCGCCTTTACTTTGAACCGCTAACCTATGAACACGTTATGGAAATCCTGCGAGTAGAACAAGACAATGGCACCCTGCATGGGGTAATCGTGCAATTTGGTGGCCAAACTCCTCTCAAGTTGGCCAATGCCCTCGAAGAAGCTGGAATTCCTATCCTTGGCACTACGCCAGATGCAATTGATCTGGCTGAGGACCGCGAACGGTTCCAAGATTTAGTAACGCAGCTGGGCCTGAAACAGCCCCATAACGGCATTGCACATTCCGATGCTGAAGCCTTAGAAATTGCCGCAGGTATCGGCTTTCCACTGGTGATCCGGCCCTCCTATGTATTGGGTGGTCGGGCCATGGAGATTGTCCGCGATCAAGCCAATCTTGAGCGCTATATTTCCGAGGCGGTGGTTGTGTCAGGTGACAGCCCCGTTTTGCTGGACAGCTATCTGTCAGGCGCTGTTGAGATTGATGTAGATGCACTCAGTGACGGCACTGCGGTGCATGTGGCAGGTATTATGCAGCATATCGAAGAAGCAGGCGTACATTCTGGTGATAGCGCCTGCTCTTTGCCACCTTACTCCCTGACACAGGGTATTATTGACGAGCTGAAGCGTCAAACCAAAGCATTAGCGCGAGCCTTGAATGTAGTTGGCCTGATGAATATCCAATTTGCAGTCAAAGATGGTGATATTTACCTAATCGAAGTGAACCCCCGTGCCAGCCGTACCGTGCCTTTCGTAGCAAAAGCCGTCCGCAGCCCAATAGCTGCAATTGCGGCCCGTGTTATGGCTGGTGAACCACTGAGTAATTTTGATCTGGTTGATCCAGCTAGCATTAAGGGCTTTGCGGTGAAAGAGGCTGTGTTGCCCTTCGCTCGTTTCCCTGGCGTTGATACGCTCTTGGGGCCTGAGATGCGCTCAACCGGTGAAGTCATGGGGTTTGATAGTAAATTTCACCGCGCTTTTTATAAAGCACAACTGGGGGCGGGTACTAAGCTACCTACCTTTGGCAAGGCCTTCCTATCCATCAAAGACGAAGACAAAGGCTCAATACTGCTAGAAGCTGCCTCATGCTTACTGGAAATGGGTTTCACCTTGACCGCCACACGCGGTACAGCTGCTTTCCTAGCCAAAGCTGGCATCGAGAGTGCTGTGATTAATAAAGTATATGAGGGCCGCCCAAATATTGTAGATCAAATCAAAGATGGAGACATCGCCTTGATCCTCAACACCACAGCGGGTACTCAAGCGGTCGATGATAGTCGCAGTATGCGCGCTGCCGCATTGATGGACAGAATTCCGTATTACACCACACTCGCTGCTAGCCATGCCGCCGCCTTTGCTATCAAGGCCCACGCGGAAGGTGATGTTGGTGTGAAGGCGTTGCAAGAGTAGGCTTTCTCGTTACCCACAAGAAAAAAAATTATGCCACTAGTTCAACCTATGTATTTTTAAGTGATACCCGTTTGTGAAGTTCTTCCGCACTCTCAAACCGTTCTGAGTAGCGGTCCACCAATACCTCTTTACGACTTCGGGTCATCACTGTGAAGCGAGCCAACTCTTCCATCACATCAACAATACGGTTGTAAAACGGTGATGGTTTCATCCGGTCATTCTCGAACTCCAGCCAAGCTTTGGGCAGGGAACTTTGATTGGGGATCGTGATCATCCGCATCCAGCGGCCCAAAATTCGCATTTGGTTGACTGCATTAAACGATTGTGACCCCCCAGAGACCTGCATCAACGCTAGAGTTTTTCCTTGTGTTGGGCGCATGCCGCCAATCGCCGCCAGTGGGATCCAATCTATTTGCGCTTTAAGAATACCAGTCATGGCACCATGCCTCTCGGGGCTGGACCAGACCATACCTTCACTCCAGAGCGCAAGTTCTCGTAATTCTTGCACCTTGGGGTGGCTGTCAGGGACTGCATCAGGAAGAGGCAAATGTGTAGGATCAAATAGTTTTGTCTCACAACCCAAAGCCCGCAATACTCTCGCACCCTCTTCCACCGATGCACGCGAGTAGCTTTGTGGACGCAACGAACCATAGAGTAACAAGATCCTCGGCGGATGCCCTGTATCACCCGGGCCTGCCAATGCTGCAAAATCAATAGGGTGCAGCAGATTAGAATCATAGACTGGTTGGTCCTCGACACGCATTTTTTTGCTTCTCCAAATTAATAATCATCTTAGCCACTGGCTCGCCAAGTCGCTTGACTTCGATATCAGAAAAAGCGGTGACAACAATAGAACGCCGTATACTATGTCATTGCGCCACAATCTTTAGAGCAAATGCCACCAGCCTCTTGCATCGATCACAGTGTCGATGCACATAACCACATGGCTAAGCTTTACTTCAATTACTCAACTATGAACGCCGGCAAATCAACTTTGCTGCTGCAAGCCGCATACAACTACCGCGAGCGCGGTATGCAGACCTATCTTTTGACAGCACAGATGGACACCCGTGCTGGGCAAGGCAAAATCGCCTCTCGTATTGGGATTGAGGAAAAAGCTGATACATTCAATCCACATGAGGACATGTTTCAGAAAGTGAAAAAACAGCTCGATCAAGGCCCTGTGGCTTGTATTTTTATCGATGAGGCACAATTTCTTACTAAGGATCAAGTATGGGCACTCGCCCGCGCCGTAGACAATTTGGATATTCCGATTATGTGCTATGGTCTAAGAGTGGATTTCATGGGAGAATTATTCCCAGGGTCGGCAGCTCTATTGGCCTTGGCCGATGAAATGCGCGAAGTGCGTACTATTTGCCATTGCGGCAAGAAAGCTACTATGGTTGTACGGTTTGACAGCAACGGCAAAGCAGTAACTGCAGGGGATCAGGTGCAGATTGGTGGTAATGAAACCTACCTATCACTATGCCGAAAACACTATCGCGCCGCTGTAGAAGATCACTCCCACCCCGAGCTGCCAATTTAAAACAGGGAGGAAGGTTGAGAATTTGCCATTAGCGTTTGCCGTAATATAGCCCAACAACATGTTCCGCCTCTGCGAAAAAAAGCCAGCGTTGAGCAAAAGTGCCCATTGTATGTAATATCGCCGCGACAACAAACATTAGGTTTGTGCCGGAGATCAGCAGCAGGCCAAGAGGCGCAAGTATCATCAGCACAAAGGCAATAATCCGTAGCTTCACTGCATGTTTCCGACCAACCTTATGCACCATCTCCTTCAGCAGGTAATTGTTGCCGGTATGAGGCGGCTCAAACGCACGCACGATGCCGCGCACTCCTAGACCAGTAGCGGTGCCTATATCGGTACCTCGGCTCTCAAAGCGACCATCACCAGACAGCCAAGCAACTAGCTGCATCACGCCCGCAAGCGCTAAAAGGATCATCGAGGGCCAACCTTGCATTGCCAATAATCCACTCCCACCCAACGACAGCAGCATAAACAGAACTGGTGTGCTCCAGTGGTTCCACCGCGGCACAGTTTTGAGCTGAGCATAGATCATTGATGTGGCAAATATCGTCAACACTGCAAGCAGAGCGCCAATATAACCCAAAGGCTGCCAAATGGCAGACATAAAGATTGCACCAATAGCAAACAATCCGAAGACAGCCATAGAGACAACCGCAAGACAGCCCTCACGGCTCAACCAGCTGCTGCGCCATTGAGAGAAAGCTTTCAAAAACCGCTGCGGATTTCCAAGGTGAAAAGTTGAGGCCAAAAGCCCACCACCGGCCAAACCAAAACCCAGAGCATAATACCAAAACGCATCCCATCCGCGTACATCAAGCAGACCAAGGCCTAGCCATGTGAGTAATCCAAATCCAAGTCCAGAAGCCACAGTGAATACAATTACAGAACCAGCAGGATGCATTAAATTTTCTCCAGAGCTTTATCAAGCCAACCCAGAAAGCCTTTTTGGGTTTCGGCCACTGGCTCCAGATAGGGAGCCAGAATATCAAATTCGGGGGCCACATCTTTTGGACGCGGAGGCAGGTATTTATTTATGGGTTTAGTGCCTAGCTCTGGCATCAAATCTATTCCAGCACGCGCCAAGACTAATTTTGACACTTCAGAATTTTCATCACCAAGATCACCAAAGTGCCGGGCGCCTGAAGGACAAGTGCGAACACAAGAGGGAACCCGGTCAACTTCAGGCAGATTTTCATTATATATTCGGTCCACGCAAAGGGTGCATTTTTTCATAACCCCAGCGGCCTGGTCCATCTCACGCGCACCATAAGGGCAGGCCCAAGCGCACAGCCCACAACCGATACAAGCATCTTCATTGACCAGCACAATCCCATCCTCTTGGCGCTTATAGCTCGCACCGGTGGGACAAACCGTTACGCAGGGTGCATCATCACAATGCAGGCAAGATTTGGGGAAGTGGATCAACTGCGCAGGACCCACCTCAGGCTGCACCTCATAGGAGTGCACCCTGTTGAGGAAGGTCCCCGAAGGATCGGCACCATAGGCATCCTGGTCCGATAAGGGAGCGCCATAATTTTCCGTATTCCAGCCTTTACAGGACACCACACAGGCATGACAGCCCACACAAGTATCCAAATCAATGACTAGTCCCAGTTTTTTCTGGGTAGTTTTCGGTAGGGTTGTCATCTTATGGATCCCCATTTTTGCATTTGTTGCATTGTATTACATTGACGAGATAGCCAAACTATTGGCACCATAAAAAAGTCTTGCACCAATATGTTCGTAGGCGTCGTCACTCGCCTCAGATCATGCATGCACAGCGGGACAAAGCCCAAGCCTGTTATGAAATAGCTACCTATCACTTACCAACTTTCCATTCTAGGTCCTTAGGCCCTTGGCCCACAGGTGATTTGATTGGCGGCAGCTCTGGCGAACATTCGTCAGGCGCCTCGCAGGCCTCAATCTTGACGCGCAGGTCAAACCACGCAGCTTGGCCAGTAACGGGGTCAGAGTTCGCCCAGCGCATACCATCACCCTTTTCTGGCATCAGCTCATGGATGAGATGGTTGAGCAAAAAACCCTTTGTCGCCTCTGGTGCCTTTTCGTCCAAGGCCCAAGCGCCTTTCCGTTTACCAATAGCGTTCCATGTCCAAACCGTATTTTCATTCAGAGCTGCCATATGCGCAACAGGTACCACAATAGCACCATGCACCGAAGTCACACGCGCCCAATCACCTTCTAAAAAGCCATTTTTCTGCCAAATCTTAGTAGGTACAAACAAAGGGTTTTGCCCATGGATTTGCCGCAACCAAGCGTTTTGAGTGCCCCAGCTGTGATACATCGCCATTGGACGTTGAGTAAGGGCGTGAACATCAAACTCAGAGGTGTCAACATTCTCATCTTCAAAGGGTGCATACCAAATAGGCAGAGGGTCCAAGGTTTCCTTGATCCGTTCGCGCAGGTGCTCAGGCGGCTGTCGATCACCATGGCCTTCTGCTGCCAATTGAAATTTACGCAATGGTTCTGAGTAGAGGTCAAACAAATAGGGTTGCGGCGCGTCATAAATACCAATTTTAACAGCCCAATCTTGATAGGCCACATTCCAAGGCTTGTAGTAATTGGCACCATCAGGCACGTGGATTTCATAAAATCCACCATTGTCTATGTAAGACTGCATCTGATCTGGGTTCGGATTGCCACGCCCTTCTTCTTTTCCATCCTCACCACGAAAACCAATTAACGGGCCCACGCCCGGGCGGCGCTCATGGTTCACAATGTAATCGGCATAATCCTTATATTTCGCCGAGCCATCTTCATTCAAGAAGCCCTTGAGACCCATACGCGCACCCAAGTCAACCAGAACAGATTGGAAGCCACGCACATCGCGGTCTGGCTCCACAACGGGCCAACGAATACTGTCGGCGGCACCGTCGGCCTCACAAATTGGACGGTCCAATAACGAAATACAGTCATGACGCTCGAGATAGGTTGTGTCTGGCAGGATTAGATCGGCATAAGCTACCATTTCTGAGGAGTAGGCGTCAGAATAGATGATCTTAGGAATTACATAATCGCCGTTTTCATTCTTATCAGTGAGCATCTTCATGACACCGCCAGTATTCATTGAAGAATTCCAGCTCATATTTGCCATATACATGAACAAAACATCTATTTTATAAGGATCCCCCGCATAAGCATTGGAAATCACCATATGCATCAACCCGTGGGCAGACATTGGGTTTTCCCAAGTATAAGCCTTATCAATGCGTGCCGGGCTGCCATCATCTTTGAGGCACAAATCATCCGGTCCCTGAACATAGCCCAAATGCGGACCATCCAGAGCGGCACCGGGTGTTACTTTGCAATGAGGTTTTGGATGAGCTGATGCAGGTTTTGGATACGGAGGCTTGAAGCGAAAACCGCCAGGCACTTCAACTGTGCCGAGGATGATTTGTAACAGGTGCAAACTGCGGCAGGTCTGAAAGCCGTTGGAATGCGCCGAAACGCCTCGCATCGCATGAAAGGAGACCGGACGGCCAATCATTGTCTCATGCTTATTGCCTCTAAAATCAATCCAAGGTTGGTCTAACTCAAAAGATTCATCAAATGCCACACGTGCCAAATCGGCTGCGATTGCGCGAATGCGTTCTGCAGCGATACCACACCGCTCCGCCACATTCTCGGGCGCATATTCATCGGACATATAGCGCTCTGCCATATGTTGGAACACGGTACGATGACCTTGATAGGTGGCAGCCAAATCTGGAACGATGCCTTTGGTATCAAATACAACTGGCTGACCAGTTTTACGATCAATCACAAGCAATTTTCCGTCTTCACCGCGTAGAAGCAGGCCCTTATTTGGGCCCTCGGTACTGTCTACTAGGGCAGGTGCATTGGTAAGCTGCGCTAAATAGTTAAGGTCGATCCTACCAGCCTTCAGCAGTAGATGCACCATCGATAGGATAAACAAGCCATCAGTACCAGGCGTGATGCCAACCCATTCATCCGCAATGGCATTATAGCCAGTGCGGATTGGGTTGACGCCAATAACCTTGGCGCCGCGTTCCTTCAGCTTGCCCAAACCCATTTTAATCGGATTGCTATCGTGATCTTCAGCTACACCAAACAGCATAAACAATTTGGTGCGATCCCAATCTGGTTGGCCAAACTCCCAAAATGCGCCCCCCATAGTATAAATGCCACCCGCCGCCATATTCACTGAGCAAAAACCGCCATGAGCAGCGTAGTTTGGGGTACCAAAACCTTGCGCCCAGAAGGATGTAAAGCTTTGTGATTGGTCACGACCTGTGAAAAACGCCAATTTTTCTGGGTTTTTTTTATGAACTGGCTCCAACCAATCCTGCGCCAATTGGAGCGCCTCATCCCAAGAGATCTCTTCAAACTCACCTGATCCACGCGGGCCAACACGTTTCAGCGGGGCGCGCAGGCGTGAAGGCGCGTTCACCTGCATAATGCCCGCAGCACCTTTGGCGCAGAGGACACCCTTGTTGACGGGGTGATCGCGGTTACCCTCGATATAGGCAACCTTACCCTCTTTCATATGCACATTAATCCCACAGCGGCACGCACACATATAGCAGGTAGTCTTCCGGATTTCGTCGCTCACTTTAGGTGACAAATTCAGTCTTGGTTCTTCAAATCCCATGAAAGGACCCCCTATTGCCTGCTGGTCAAGTATTTTGCGCAACAGATTGCGCCACTGTAACAGAAATCATGTCGACGATATCATCGGCGGTACACCCACGCGACAAATCGTTTGCCGGCTTTGCAAGCCCTTGTAAGATAGGTCCAATAGCTTTCGCACCACCAAAGCGTTGCGCGATCTTATAACCAATATTGCCCGCATCAAGATTGGGGAACACAAAGACATTGGCTTGTCCGGCCACCAGAGAGCCCGGCGCTTTAGCTGCTCCGACCGAGGGCACGACCGCTGCATCAAATTGCAGTTCACCATCAACTGCAAGATCTGGACGAAGGCTACGCACTAAAGCTGTCGCATCCGCAACTTTAGTCACACTCGGATGTTTAGCGCTACCGCGTGTCGAAAAGGACAACATTGCGATTTTGGGATCAGTCCCTGTCAAATCCTGCATGGAACTAGCAGAAGCAATTGCAATATCGGCTAGCTCTTGCGCATTTGGATCAATCACCAGGCCACAATCCGCGAAGATGTTAAGTTGGTTGGGTAGGTCGGGCCGATCATCAAATAACATGAAAAAGAAGGAAGACAAAAGCTTGGTATTGGGGGCTGTGCCAATCACCTTGAGGGCAGCTCGAATTATATCAGGGGTCGGGTAAACCGCCCCACCGATAGTACCATCCGCATCACCTGCTGCAACCATGGCCGCAGCAAAGAAATTGGGTTGAGACAGCTCTGCAAAGGCTTTGTCAGGGGTCATTCCCTTAGTAGCTCGTTTCTGCACATAGGTTTCAACATAGTCTGCCATACGCAGGCTGCTGGCTGGGTCCTCAATTATGATGTCATCAGCAACACCCGCAGCGTTAAGGGCCGCACCCACTGCAGCCATATCGCCCACACAAATAATCTTAGCCAAATCAGAAACAGAGGCCACGACTGCGGCCTCTGCAACGCGAGGGTCTGTACCTTCACTCAGTACAATTGTACGTTTGGCGCCTGAGGTGACGGCAAGAATGTCTCGAAATGCCGTCACGTTCAAACTCCTTATTCTGCAGCCATATCCGCAGCGGTGACACCAGCTACTTGAACGGGCTTTTTCATCGCATCGCGACGGAACGGCTCACCCAGCTCTTGGTTCAGGATCACTTCAATCACAGTAGTTTTGTTGTTTTCCATTTGATCCTTGATCGCCTGATTCAACACAGTAGTCAGCTCATCCATAGTTTCAACCCGAACACCTTGAAGACCACAGGCCTGTGCAATACCAGCGTAAGATACTTTGGTATCCAACTCTGTGCCCACGAAGTTGTCGTCAAACCACAGTGTTGAATTGCGCTTTTCAGCACCCCACTGGTAGTTGCGAAACACGATCTGCGTCACGGCTGGCCATTCGTCACGGCCGATTGCTGTCAGCTCATTGACTGCGATCCCAAAAGCGCCATCACCAGCAAACCCCACAACCGGCACATGTGGTTGGCCAATCTTTGCGCCAACAATTGATGGCAGACCATAACCACATGGACCGAACAGGCCCGGCGCAAGATATTTTCGGCCTTCGTCAAAGGACGGATAGGCATTGCCAATGGCACAGTTATTGCCAATATCGGATGAGATAATCGCATTTTTTGGCAACGCTGATTGAATAGCTCGCCAAGCCATACGGGGAGACATCCAATTAGGCTTATCAGCCCGTGCGCGTTGGTTCCAAGTAGTCCCCGGATCATCATCTTCATGATCCATCGAAGTCAGCTCTTGCGCCCAAGCGGATTTAGTTGTGGCAATCAGGTTCTTGCGATCTTCACGACCCGCATCACCTGCACTACCGCTTAGGCGCTCCAAGATACCTTGGGCTACTTTTTTCGCATCACCAATGATCCCAACAGCTACTGGCTTAGTAAGCCCAATACGATCTGGATTGATATCAACCTGAATGATTTTTGCATTCGTGGGCCAATAATCAATCCCGTAGCCTGGCAAAGTTGAGAACGGGTTCAATCGTGTTCCCAATGCCAGAACAACGTCTGCCCGTGAGATCAATTCCATACCAGCTTTTGAACCATTGTAGCCCAAGGGACCTGCAAACAAAGGATGTGATCCTGGAAAGGCATCATTATGCTGATAGCCCACACAGACCGGTGCATCTAAACGCTCTGCCAAAGAAGCGACAGCATCAAAGGCATCAGCCAAAACCACACCAGCACCATTCAAGATCACTGGGAATTTTGCATTGGATATCAGTTCAGCAGCTTGCGCTACCGCATCATCACCACCCTGTGGACGCTCAAATGATACGATTTTTGGAAGTTCAATGTCGACCACTTGGGTCCACATGTCACGCGGGATATTGATTTGCGCTGGGGCAGATGCACGATGGGCTTGCATGATTACACGGTTGAGAACTTCAGCAACCCGAGTTGGGTCACGCACTTCCTCTTGATAAGCAACCATGTCTTCAAACAATTTCATTTGCTCAACTTCTTGGAAACCGCCCTGACCAATTGTTTTATTGGCCGCTTGCGGCGTCACCAGCAACAATGGTGTGTGGTTCCAATAGGCTGTTTTCACAGCAGTCACAAAGTTAGTGATACCAGGACCGTTTTGAGCGATCATCATCGACATTTCACCAGTGGCACGGGTGTAGCCGTCAGCCATCATGCCAGCAGAGCCTTCATGGGCACAGTCCCAGAACATGATCCCAGCTTTTGGGAAAATATCAGAAATTGGCATCATGGCAGAACCAATAATCCCAAATGCATGGCGTATGCCATGCATTTGGAGCGTTTTTACAAATGCCTCTTCGGTGGTCATTTTCATGGGGCAGCTCCTCAAAAGCATAATAGTGGCAGGGGAATCCCCACGACACGGCTAAAATTCTATTTCTGACCCTCTATTAGGGTATAGGCAATCACATATTTAGGGCCAGTTGCCACCCTCGGTTAGGGCCAAATAGATTTTTTGGCCCATTGGTTAAATATTGAGACCATCAAAGCAGTATTTTGACGGCCCAATCTACTTCAGAAGCTAGCTACTGAGCTACGCCATAGCATCAATGGTGCTTGACCAAAAGTGCACCACCAGACTCATGGCCATATTAATTATTCAAGGTTTTAAATTAGTATATGTACTCAAAAAACAGATTTAGCTGCTAGCATTACGTTGATTTTCCCCAGAAAAATTCATGCGACTGGGCAGCGCTCACATTATCTAAAACGACGAAACAAGATAACACTGCGCTGTACGCACGCGAGTTTCAAATAGCCAAGAACAGATCGCACCACTTTTGTTTCAACCGTGCTGCCCACCATTTTAATACTTCCAGTACCAAATGAAATATTATTTTTAAATTAAATCAGTAAATATCAACGTTATAATTCGTAAATAATATATCAATTTTGGCTGGGTTGAATGACTATAAACACCACTGCAGATGATAGGAAAACAACGGCACTTACTGGCTACAGAGTAATTTCTACCACAGGAGCGCTTGAGCTATAACGGTTTGCGGTTTACCAACTGTGAAGAAAAATTTTAGCACTGGAGTTCTCTTATGGCCGAATACAAGTTCGACACCCTATCGTTGCATGCCGGTCAAAGCCCCGATGCACGCTTCGGCAGCCGCGCCGTTCCAATTCACCAAACCACCAGCTATGTGTTCGACAGTACCGAGCATGCAGCGGCACTATTTAATATGGAAGTTGGTGGGCATATCTATTCGCGCCTGACAAACCCGACAGTAGCAGTGCTTGAGCAACGCCTAGCCGCGCTTGACGGTGGTGTGGCAGCGATTGCTACGGCTTCGGGCATGTCCGCCTTGTTTGTGACGGTCTTGGCGTTGTGCTCTGCAGGCGATCATATCGTCAGCTCATCGCAAATGTATGGCGCAAATATCAACCTGTTTGAACATACATTGAAGCGCTATGGCATTGAAACAACATTTGTCCCACCCAACGACCCAAACGCCATTTCTCAGGCCATTCGCCCTAATACAAAGATGGTATTTGGAGAGGTGATAGGTAATCCCGGCATGGATATCATGGATGTACCCACCGTTGCTAAAATCACTGAGGCCGCAGGCATTCCACTCGTCGTTGATGCCACATTTAATACTCCTTGGATGATTAAACCCATTGAGCTAGGCGCGAATGTCGTAATTCATTCCCTTACCAAATGGATGGGTGGCCATGGTATTGCTTTGGGCGGCGCTGTTATTGATGGTGGTAACTTTGATTGGGGACAAAATGATAAGTTTCCTACTTTAACTACACCACATTTTGGCTACCAAGGCGCCATCCTCTGGGAGGAATTTGGACCGGCAGCGCTGTCCGTCCGCATCAGAACCGAAGGTATGATGAATGTGGGCCCCTGCATGTCACCTCAGAATGCATTTTACATATTGCAAGGGCTCGAAACCCTTGGACTGCGTATGGAAAAGCACATGTCTAATACTGCATTAATGTTAGATTTCTTAGTCAATCATGAGCAAATAGCTTGGGTTAAACACCCCAGCTTATCTAACCATCCCGACCACGAAGCCGCAATTCGTTTGATGCCAAAAGGCCAAGGCTCAATTATCGCATGCGGCATCAAGGGTGGGCGTGACGCAGGCCGAGCCTTCATCGAAGGCGTACAATTGGCAAGCCACTTGGCTAATGTAGGCGATGCTAAAACTTTAGTTATACATCCTGGCTCAACCACTCACTCTCATCTTTCAGCAGATGCAATGGCATCGGCTGGGCTGACCGATGACTTGGTCAGGATCTCTGTAGGTCTAGAGGATATCAAAGATCTCAAGGATGATTTCAAGCAGTCGCTGCGCGCTGCCAGCAAAGTGGCTTCTGCTAAAGGAACGGCCGCATGAGGATTACACTACATAATACAGAAATATTCGCTTCTACCGGCGGCCGCGATTTTGATTCCACAGGTAACGTTGTGGTCTTCATACATGGCTCTGGTCAATCTCACCTTGGCTTTATGTTGCAACACAGGTTCTTTGCAAATCGAGGTTGGCAGTGCATCACGCCAGACATGCCCGGACATGGCTTGTCCAAGGGAAACGCGATCAAAACAGTTGAGGCGATGGCTGATTGGTATGCTAATTTCATGCAAGCAACAGGGATCACTGAGGCGACACTAGTTGGGCATTCCATGGGGGGCTTGATTGAGTTGGAATTGGCAAGCCGCTATCCACATCTAGTGTCTAAAGCAGCCTTCATCAGTACAGCTCTGGCCATTCCTGTAAACGACGCTTTAGTCGACTTGGCCGCGACAAAAGAAAGTGCAGCCATTGCAGCCATGATGGATTGGGGCCATGGCTCATCTGGACACATACACGAACATACCATGCCCGGTACCTCACACATGTTCTCCGGCAAGCGCCTGATGGCCAATAATACCCCAGGTGCGTTGCATGCAGGTCTGGCGGCATGCAACGCATACACCAATGGCCCCACTGCCGCAGCTGCTATCACCTGCCCCACGCTCACGATCGTTGGCGGCCAAGACCGCATGACGCCCCGTAAGACTGGATTGGCTCTTAACAGAGCGCTAGACGGGCAGTTAGTCGAAATACCTCACTCAGGTCACATGTCGACTACCGAACAACCCTTTGACGTCAACAAAGCCCTCCGGGCCTTTTTCTAAAGAGTGAATACCGCATGACATTTAAACGCATCGCAGTTATCGGCGCAGGTACCATGGGATCCGGTATTGCTGGGCAAATCGCCAATGCCGGCCAGAAGGTTCTACTGCTAGACTTGACGACTAAAGCCACAGATTATGCTTTGGAACGTCTGCAAAAATCCGAGCCTGCCCCCCTCCATCAGCGTAGCAATATTACCCTCATTGAGACAGGGACAATTGACGCGGACTTTGACAAACTAGCAGAGTGTGATTGGATAGTAGAGGCAATTGTAGAGCGCCTGGATATTAAGCGCGATCTTTACAAACGTCTGCACGAAGTGATCGGTGATGATTGTGTAGTTACATCCAACACCTCAACCATTCCGATCAAGCTTTTGGTGGCAGAAATGCCTCTGGACTTCCAACAACGATTCGCGATTACGCATTATTTTAATCCCGTACGCTACATGCGTCTGCTGGAGCTGGTACGAGGCACTCATACGCGCCCTGAGGTGATTGACCGGCTCTCCACCTATAATGACGAAGTTTTGGGTAAGGGCGTGGTATGCTGCGAAGATACGCCTGGTTTTTTGGGCAACCGAGTTGGGGTTTTCGCTTTGCAAGTGGGTATGGATGAAGCCTTCAAACAAGGCCTCAGTATTGAGCATGCAGATGCCTTGATGGGCCGGCCCATGGGCATCCCTAAAACTGGCGTCTTTGGGCTTTATGATATGATTGGCATCGATCTGATGTCCGATGTAGTAAATACATTGGGCGATATTCTACCCAAGCATGATCTATTTCACGCAGTCGGTCGCTCTAACAACCCAGCCAATCAACTGATTGATCGGTTGATTGGTGAGGGCTTTACAGGCCAAAAATCTGGAAAAGGCGGGTTTTACCGTGACAATTGGGCTATTGATCTAAATACGGGCACTGTGCGTCCGCGCATCACAGAGCTCCCACACATGGCACAAAACGCAGCTAGAGCATTACAAGAGAGCCACGAAACCCTGCCCTTGATGATTGCAGGGGAAGGCCCATACACGCAGTTTTGCCGTAATTTCTTGGGTCGCGTACTAGCTTATGCTGCCGCTTTAATTCCCGAAGTGACCAAGACCCCACAAGATATCGATGACGCGATGAAAATGGGGTTCAATTGGATCCGTGGCCCGTTCGAAATGATTGACGCGTTGGGTGCCACCACTGTGATCGAACTTGCACAGCAAGCCGGCTGTGAGGTTCCAATGGCCCTCACCGTATCTGCAGATCAGGGGCCATTCTACGTGGTAAAAGACCAAACATTAATGGTGCGTACCTTCGAAGGTAGCCCAATACTAAAAGCTGTAAGTCTACCAGAGGGCACCCAACGCTTCAGTCTGACAAGACGAACACTCCAGCCTATTGCCAGCAATTCCGCAGCGAGCCTTTGGGCCCTACCTGGGAATCTGAGACTTGTTGAGTTTCATTCGAAGGCCAATGCTCTCACGGCAGATAGCATGGCCATTGTCCGCCATGCTGCCAGTGATCATGGTCAGGGCATCCTAATCCATAATGATGCACAGCATTTCAGCGCAGGCGTTGATCTCAATCGCTTCGCAGATTTCATCGATCGCAAAGCTTGGGACGAGATGGACAGCTTCTTAAATGACTTCCAACAAGCCGTGGTTGCGTTAAAATACTGTCCTGTGCCAGTGGTTGGTGCACCTTCCGGCCTTTCCCTCGGCGGCGGGTTTGAGGTGCTGCTACATTGTGATAAATTGATCATTCATGCAAATTCAGTTCTTGGCTTAGTCGAAAGTGGTGTGGGAGTCGTACCGGGTGGTGGTGGTGTAAAAACTACCTACCAGCGCTGGCTTTCCGCGACTCAGGATCCTGAAGTTGCCGCCTGGGAAACCTGGATGCAAGTCGGCTACGGCAAAACCGGTGGGAGCCCCGAACAGGCTACAAAACTGCGGTATTTCGTCGCCGATCACGATGAGACAGTAATGAACCGTGACAAGCTAATTACACGAGCTACTGCGCTCATTACAGATATGGCCCAAGGATATACCCCACCCTCACCACCAAAAATGATCCTTCCAGGAAAAGCTTTATTTAGCAAAATGGAGGAATTCATGGCCGATGGCTTGGCCAAAGGCTGGTTCAAGGTCCACAATAAAACCACTGCAATGGAAATCGCGACAATCGTCGTCAACACAGCTTCAGATGCCCCCCTTGAGGTCACTGAGCAAGATATGTTTGACCGCGAACGCGCAGCCTTTCTGCGCTTGGCAAAAACACCGGACACAAAGCGCTGGATCAGCGCAATGTTATCTGGTGCTGGTATCGAATAGGTTTTTAACAAAAATAGGCCCCAGTGGGGCTCGTTCTAAAAGTTTTTAAGCTTTGCCCTTCCAAGACACCAACCAACTTTTGAGTTGGCGATTGCCAATATCAATCAAAAAGCCAATCAGAATTATCCCAACGGTCGCGGTATCAGTCAGCTGAAACTTGGTCGCGACCATGATCATCAAGGGGATCAAGGCCAAGGGTGGCACAGGTCTCATAAACTCAACAATCGGATCAAACCAGCCATAAGCCCAATTCAGAAGCCCCATGGCATAGCCCAAGGGAATGCCCAGCAAGGCACCCAAACAGAAAACCGTAGAACCCCCCGCGACCGTGAAGTCCATGCATGCTGTAGGAGCATGAAATTACGATAACCCTCTTTGTTCAGCTTTAAAAATGGTCTGAGGCCACCTCTGGCGCTTGCAAATACAACCGTGCCATGCGGAACCCAGTTGCCAGTTCAAAGAAAGGGATGCCTTTGTCGGTGAGCGCCAAGCGACCTTCATTCAACGCAATCTCTTCTCCTGGTGCAACGGCTTGCCCATTCAGATGCGTAACGATCACCCCATCCGATTTCTTGAACTCATCATTCGCAAAGAGAAAGATCAACGTCACAGCCTACCGTAAACTTGCTGGCCGTGCGCACACCTCATCCTGCTCGGGCAAACGAAAAACAGCACGATAGTTGATCTCTGTTAGAACTGCTAGCAGCTGAAGAATTTAAACAAAGTGCTTAGGGTTAGTCTTGGTCCTGTATCTTTGAATCAAACCCGCCAAAGTCTTTGAATAAATTTGGATCTCCAAAAATACTATCAAATTCTTTTTTCTCGCCTACGTCACCATTTTCTGACGATCGCTGATTAGCTATTTCAGCGTTCTTTTGTAATAGCTTTAGCTGATCAGAAAAATTGGACTTCTTTTCTTTTTCTGCGGCAGCAATACAGGTGGATCCATACATCCCTTTCTTCACCATTTTATTAAACCCAAAAATGCATACTACGACAAAAAATAATATAACAAATATAGATTTTGGGATTTTGAGGCCATTTTTTTTCGTTTTTTTGAGGCGAGAATCTAGAGTTTGTGCAAACAAGGCTTCAGCTTCAAGTTCCTTTTTCTTTTTGTCCTCTCGTCTTTTGAGGACTTCATATATTACCGTTACTGTTAAGGTTATTAAGATGATTACCAGCGCAAGAGAGCTGATTGCAGGGCTTATTCCCAGGCGAACTTTGGACGCAATAACAGTTGTAAGAGTTTGATCAGATAAAATACTGAAAACCGTAGTGTTGTAGTTCTCAAAGGACGCTAGGAATGCTATCACGCAGGACGAAGCAATCGCGGGCATCATGTACGGTATTAATATTTTGAAAAAAACTTGGGTCTGGTTTGCTCCAAGATCTAAAGCTGCCTCTTCTTGTGTTTGATCGAACCTCTGCAATCTGGCGACAAAAATTAAAAAACAGTAAGTAGAGATGAAACAGGTCTGAGCCAATATCGTTAAGAAAACACCATTTCTTCCTAGTTGTGTGACAAGGCCGCCACCGCCCATAGTGGCAATCCGGTCCCAAAGGACTACCGTTGAAATTCCAATAATAACGCCTGGAAATAATACTGGCATGATAGATATGGAATAAAATGCTGTCCGCAACCGACTATGAACTTGTGTTAAGACCAGAGCCGCTGACAACCCTATGGGAACTGCCAGAAGTACAACTCCCAGTCCAATTTTTAGTGACGTAATTAAGCCTTCGTGCAGCCTCCAATCCGTAGCTAACCCTGCAAGGTGTTGTCCATCATAGGCAATTTTGCCTTCGTTGAACCATCGAAGACTGAAGCACTCCCAAGGTGTTACGGATGGAAATTCAGCTGAGTTAAAAGCTGTGATGCTCATTATGACAAGAGGGCCAAAAAGGTAGGTAAAAAATATAAAAATATAAATACCTAATAATATATTTAAAGCTTGTTGAGATTTCATCGTACAATCTCACCTATTTTCACTTTAAAGATTTTCATCATTAGAAGCACAAAAACAACTGACACAGACAGCAAGACAACTGAATAGGCCGCCCCCCTTGGCCAATTGTCGTTCATATTAAACCACTGATAAATTAATTGAGTAAACCAAAATGTATTCGGGCTACTCAGCACTACTGGTGTCGCTAATGCACCTGCGGTTAGCATGAAAACCATGGTGCAGCCAGACGCAATCCCAGCCTTAGCATGTGGAATAACTATCCGAAAGTGAGTTTTTAACATTGATGAACCCAAATCTTCGGCTGCTTCAAGCTGATTTTTGTCCAGAGTCTCCATGGCATTATAGAGAGGAAAAATCATTAGAAGAATGTAGGCATAGTTTAGGCCAGTGTAGAGGGCGACATCCATCGCTATAAAATTTATCCCGTTGTCGATTAGACCCAATTTGAGAAGTACATTGTTTATAAATCCTTCACCAGCAAATAAAATTCGCAGTGCAAAGGAGCGGAGAAGCTCATTAATCCAGAAAGGAATAATTAAAGAAACTATCAACAATCTTGCAGTATTGGGCGAGGCAACTTTGGCAATATAAAAGGCAATAGGATAACAAAAGCAAAGATTGATAAGCGTAATTAGAACAGCAATTAGAATTGTGTCTCTGAAAACCCCAACATCTACATAATTATAACTTTCTCCACTTGTTTCAGAACCAAAAAGAAAATGTTTGTAATGGGTTAGCGTGTAGACGTCGTCTGGACCGCCCCTTAATAGTGGCGGTATGTTAGGACGGAATGAAAGATCAAACATATATAATTGTGGGATAATAATAAGGAAAACCAACCAGAAGCTGATAGCAATTATTAAATAGGTTGATATCAGTGGGCCGTTTTTATTAAAGAAATAATTCATTCTTGTTCTCTCTAATCCACCGCTAAAGGTCCCACGGGAAGGACGACCGCGTCTCGTGAGGAAAATTTTAATTCAACATTCTTTGAATTTGATAGGACTGTAGTGTCCACGGCATTAGAGACACTACAGCGAACATTTTGTTTGCCATTGATACTCATATAGATATTTTTTAAGTTTCCTTCGAATTCAATTGCTTTAAAATCTGCGGTAAAAACATTGTCCGCCTGATTGTTTTGGTCTTTAAGGAAGATGGATTCAGGCCTTACAAACATAATTACCTTGTCACCCTTTTTGAAAGTATACTTTTTACCTTCACCCAAATCACCGGCCTTCGCCGAAAAATTATTTCCATCAGCCGATACATTCACCATATCACCATCCACGGCACTAACAGTCCCATAGAACGCATTATTCTCACCAACAAATGTAGCTACAAATGGAGTGCACGGTGATTCGTATACGTTATGACAGGAGCCAATTTGCTCCAACTCGCCTTGGTTCATGACTGCAATTCGGTCTGACATCGTCAATGCTTCACCTTGGTCATGAGTAATATAAATGAAGGTGATGCCAACTCTCTTCTGAATCTCTCTCAGTTCTATTCTCATTTTCTGGCGTAATTTTAAATCTAGTGCGGACAACGGCTCATCTAAGAGAAGAACCTCGGGCTCGATTGCCAGCGCACGTGCAATTGCCACACGCTGTCGCTGCCCACCAGAT
>Ga0308012_10000068_pt1 | contig 65649 bp, 63 predicted proteins | sample Neamet179_FD_203133 | JGI IMG/M metagenome (GOLD analysis project Ga0308012, IMG submission 203133) | Marine microbial communities from water near the shore, Antarctic Ocean - #179 | ecosystem: Environmental > Aquatic > Marine > Unclassified | place: Southern Ocean | collected 2014-07-25 | reverse complement strand
AATTCACTTATTTTGTGGATATGAATATGCCTCAATTAAATTTGCCGAATGCGGTCCTCAAAACTAAATTAGTTGAAGGGACTACGCAAGTTTTTGATGCAGTAAGAAAAAAATATTTGGTTTTAACTCCTGAGGAATGGGTGCGCCAACATTTTATTCATTATTTGAACTCTGAAAAAAAATATCCTTTGGGCTTGATGGGAGTGGAGCAAATGGTGAAATACAATGAGCAATCAACTAGGGCTGATATTGTTTTATATACTACTGAAGGAAAACCAAATATGATAGTAGAGTGTAAGGCTCCAAAAGTTAAAATAACACAAGATGCTTTTAATCAAATTGCAAAATATAATTTCAAATTGAGAGTTGATTTTTTAGTAGTGACTAATGGAATGCAACATTTCTGTTGCGCTATGGATTATGAAAATAACAAGATCACTTTTCTGAAGGAAGTTCCTAATTATTAGCATATTTCTTTTGCATGGCTACACCAAGTGCTAAGCCAAGACATATTCCCAAGCCTATATTATCGAAAACCACTCCAAATGCTATACCCAGGCATAATCCAACTCCAATATAATATTCAGATTCTTTTTTAGATTTTTCTTCTTCTTTCATTTTGTAAATTTAATTATATTATTTTAATATTTCATTTCAAAAGTTTTTATAATTAATGTAGTTACATTAAATGTATTTACATATGTTTGTGGCATCAAATCTTTATAATTGAAAATAGAACAAGAAATACAACAAGGAAATTTTGAGTCGGAACAGCAGAGACTTCTAATTAATATTATGTTTACGGGTAATCAGTTTACTTTGTCAAATAACAGAATGTTAAAACAATTTTTGCTTACTACCCAGCAGTTTAATGTTCTTAGGATATTAAGAGGGCAAAAGGGAAGTCCTATTTCAGTAAAAGATATGCATGGTAGGATGTTGGATAGCAGTTCAAATGTGTCCCGTCTTGTAGATAAATTATTGATAAAAAACTTAATTGCACGCATTACCTGTCCATATGATAGGAGAAAGGTGGAGCTGACAATTTCTAAAAAAGGATTAGAATTATTATTAGAAATTGATGTGTTTTTAGAAGACACTAAAAGTAGATTGAGAAGTGCAATAACAGAGGATGAAGCTATAATAGCAAGCCGCATCCTTGATAAATTCAGAATTATTAACCAAATTTAATTATAGTATGAAAAACAAAATCTTTATGGGAGTTCGCATCTTATTTGCATTAATGATGATTAACTCAGGACTAAACAAATTCTTTAGCTTTATGCCAATGCCCGAAATGGCAGAAGCAGCAGGGAATTTAATGGGAGCATTTTTTGCCAGTGGGTATATTTTCCCTCTTGTAGCAATTGTTGAAATTTTAGCGGGAGCTTTAATTATTACAAAAAGGTTTAATGCTTTAGGTGCAGTATTAATGATGCCAGTTACGGTAAATATCTTTTTGGTGCATACCGTATTGGACCCAGCAGGTTTTGTTATGGGCTTAGTATTGTTATCGATTAACCTTTGGATACTTATTGAAAACAAAGAGAAGTTTAAGGCTCTTTCTGAATAAATAACTATCTATTTATAGGAATAAATCCTGCTCATTTTGGGCAGGATTTTTTTGTGCAAAATTCTAAGCTTTAGCTTTTAGGATTCCTTATTTTTGCGCCTTTAAAAAAATAGATACAATGAAATCAGCATTTAAATTTATTACATCAAGCCAGGGAAGTGTAAAGGACGATATTTTATCAGGGTTTACGGTGGCTTTAGCCTTAGTTCCTGAGGCAGTAGCTTTTGCTTTTGTGGCAGGAATATCACCAATTATTGGTTTGTATGGTGCCTTTATGATGGGGTTGGTTACTGCTATTTTCGGTGGAAGACCAGGTATGATTTCAGGAGCAACTGGTGCTTTGGCGGTTGTAATGGTTAGTTTAGTAAAACAAGGTAATGCTATGGGGCCTGATGGCGCTATGATGGGGCTTCAGTTTTTATTTGCTACTTTAATTTTAACTGGAATATTCCAAGCCCTTGCTGGAACATTTAAGATGGGGAAATTTGTAAGAATGATACCCCATTCGGTAATGATGGGGTTTGTAAATGGTTTAGCAATCGTGATTTTTACTTCTCAGTTAGGAATGTTTCAAAGTGGAGGTGCTTGGCTTGAAGGCGGAGCAATGTTTACTATGTTGGGCTTAGTAGCATTAACTATGGGTATTATGCATTTCTTACCTAAAATTACAAAGAATATTCCTGAAGCCTTAGTAGCAATTATTGTTGTTTCACTTATTGTCATCTTTGGAGATATTGATACACAAACCGTAAAATCCTTTATTATTGAAGGTGGAGGAGAAGGTATTAAAGCAGGTTTACCCACTTTTAATGTACCAATGATAGCTCTTAATTTGGAGACTCTTGCATTTATTGCTCCTTATGCATTAATCTTGGCGGCAATTGGTTTAATTGAGTCGTTAATGACTTTAAATTTGATAGATGAATTAACTGAAACTCACGGAAATGGAAACAAGGAATGTGTAGCGCAAGGTGCTGCTAATATTCTTAATGGTTTCTTTGGTGGTATGGGTGGTTGCGCTATGATTGGCCAGTCAATAATTAATATTAAATCAGGAGGTAGAGGAAGGCTTTCAGGAATAACAGCAGCATTATCATTATTGATATTTATCTTGTTTGCTTCAACTTATATTGAAATGATTCCTATTGCTGCTTTAGTGGGAGTAATGTTTATGGTTGTAATCGGAACATTTGCTTGGAATACTTTTAAAATTTGGAATAAAGTTCCTCTCTCGGATGTCTTAGTAATTGCTTTAGTAACTATCCTTACTGTTGTGTTTGACTTAGCTATTGCTGTTATTTCAGGAGTTATTGTTTCAGCTTTAGTTTTTGCTTGGGAAAATGCTTTGATGATTAGAGCTAGAAAGCATACAGATGAACACGGAATAAAACATTATGAGTTATTCGGACCTGTTTTCTTTGGTTCTATCGAATTGTTTAATTCAAAGTTTGATGTGAAAAACGACCCTAAGGAAGTAGTGATTGACTTTGCAGAAAGTAGAGTGGTAGATCAGTCAGCTATTGAAGCTTTAAATAAATTGGCTGAGCGTTACCAAAAAAATGGTAAGACCATTCACTTGCGTCATCTTTCAGCTGATTGTGTAAAGCTGATTAAAAGAGCAGAAAAGATATGTGATGTAAATGTATTGGAAGATCCTGACTACTTTGTATCCATTGATAATTACAGGCAGGCGCTGGAGAAAATATAAACATAAAAAAAGCCCACTTTTCAGTGGGCTTTTTATTTGTTAATCTGAAAATAAATTTAAGCGTTTTGCTTTCTTATTAAGTTAAGTGCCGACCCTGCTTTAAACCAGTCAATTTGTGCTTTGTTATAAGTATGGTTCAGCATAATAGTGTCTGTTGTTCCGTTAGCATGAACTGTTTCTAAAGTCAATTTTTTTCCTTCTGAAAAAGCATTCAAATCTGTAAAGTTGAAAGTGTCATCTTCTTTTATCAAATCATAATCTGATTCATTGACAAAAGTAAGTCCTAGCATACCTTGTTTTTTAAGGTTTGTTTCATGAATACGTGCAAATGACTTTACAATAACTGCCATTACGCCAAGGTGTCTTGGTTCCATTGCGGCATGTTCTCTTGATGAACCTTCTCCGTAATTATGATCACCAACTACAATTGAAGTAATTCCTGCAGCTTTATATCCTCTGGCTACATTAGGTACTTCATCCGTATTCCCATCTAATTGACTAACTACTGCATTTGTGTTTCCACCAAAAGCATTTACAGCGCCAATTAAGCAGTTGTTAGATATGTTATCCAAGTGACCTCTGTACCTTAACCATGGTCCTGCCATAGAGATGTGGTCAGTAGTACATTTCCCTTCTGCTTTTATCAATAGTTTTGCTCCAGTAATATTTTCTTCATTCCAAGGCGTGAAGGGAGTTAACAATTGTAATCTGCTTGATTCAGGATTGACAACTATTTTAATTCCACTTCCATCTTCAGCTGGCGCTTGATATCCATTATCTTCCACTGCAAATCCTTGTGATGGTAATTCCGTTCCATGAGGTTCAGATAAGCTTACCTGTTCACCGTTTTGATTAGTTAGTGTGTCAGTTATAGGGTTGAAATCCAATCTTCCTGAAATTGCAATTGCGGCTACCATCTCTGGTGAACCAACGAATGCATGTGTGTTTGGGTTCCCATCTGCACGCTTAGCAAAGTTTCTGTTAAAGGAATGAACAATTGTATTTTTCTCTTGTTTATTAGCTCCTTCTCTATCCCATTGCCCGATACATGGTCCGCAAGCATTAGTGAATATTTTAGTCGTTTCAAATTTCATAAACGAATCCATCAATCCATCTCTTTCGGCTGTAAAGCGTACTTGCTCCGAACCAGGATTAATCCCTAATGTTGCTTTGGGTTTAAGTCCCTTGCTTACTGCATCTTCTACAATAGAAGCTGCCCTAGTTAGGTCCTCATAAGATGAGTTGGTACATGAACCAATTAACGCCCACTCTACATCTAAAGGCCAATCATTTTTCACTGCTTTTTCTTTCATTTCAGCAACTGGAGTTGCTAAATCTGGAGTAAATGGTCCGTTTAAGTGAGGGGTTAAATCTGATAAATTAATTTCAATAACTTGATCAAAATAATTTTCAGGATTTTCGTATACTTCTGTGTCTCCTGTTAAGTGTTCTTTAATTTCGTTTGCAGCATCTGCTACATCATCTCTGTCAGTTGCTCTTAAATATCTTTCGATACTATCATCATACCCAAAAGTTGAAGTAGTAGCTCCAATTTCAGCTCCCATATTACAAATTGTACCTTTTCCTGTTGCTGATAGAGATTTTGCTCCTTCACCAAAATATTCAACAATAGCACCAGTGCCTCCTTTTACTGTAAGTATTCCGGCAACTTTTAAAATCACATCCTTAGCTGATGCCCAACCGCTTAATTTCCCAACTAGTTTAATTCCAATTAATTTAGGGAATTTTAGTTCCCAAGGCATTCCTGCCATTACATCAACAGCATCAGCTCCACCAACACCAATAGCTACCATTCCAAGTCCTCCAGCATTTACTGTGTGCGAATCGGTACCTATCATCATTCCTCCTGGGAAAGCATAGTTTTCTAATACTACTTGATGGATAATTCCTGCTCCTGGTTTCCAGAAACCAATTCCGTATTTATTACATACCGAACTTAAAAAGTTGAATACTTCATTGTTCGTATTTAAACTTTCCTGTAAATCTTTATCTGCTCCTAATTTTGCCAATATTAAATGATCGGCATGTGCTGTGGAAGGCACAGCAACTTTATCTTTTCCTGCTTGCATGAATTGAAGAAGTGCCATTTGTGCAGTTGCATCTTGCATAGCTACTCTATCTGGTGCAAAGTCTACATAGTCTTCTCCTCTTGTAAATGCTGTATCAGCATTACCGTTCCAAAGGTGAGTGTAAAGTATTTTTTCAGAAAGAGTTAAAGGTTTATTAGTTGCTTTTCTTGCAGCTTCAACTGCTGAAGGGTACTTTTTGTACACCTTTCTAATCATATTAATATCAAATGCCATGATCTGTTTTGGGTTTTAATTAGGATTGCAAATATAATAATTTGCATTTTATTTCTCTTGAAAATAGGAGGGGATATTAAACCCTTAAAATTGGACAATAAAAAAGCCGAACGGTTAGGTTCGGCTTTTAATTATTTGTTTGAATTTACTTATTCAGCAATAACACTGTAAGCTACATTTACACTAACCATTCTGTGTAATCTTACTTCTGCTTCATACTTCCCTAATTCTTTTACTTTAGGAAGTTTTACAAAACTTGCATCAATTGTGTGTCCTAATGCTTGTAAAGCATCAGTAAATTGTGCTGTTTTTATAGAACCAAATAATTTAGTTCCACCATCAGCAACTTTACCTTTTAATATAATTTCTAATTTAGGTAATGCTTCTGCAATTTTATTTGCTTTTGTAATTTCAGTTTCTTCTTTTTTCGCTTGTTGTTTTAAATTTTCGTTTAAAACTTTCACGGCTGATTCAGTAGCTAAAATTCCTAATCCTTTTGGGATAAGAAAGTTTCTTCCGTAACCATTTTTTACTGAGACGATTTCATTTTTGAAACCTAATTTCTCAACATTTTCTTGTAATATAATATCCATGTTTACTTAAGTTTTATGATTATTTTAAATTATCAGCTACATATGGTAAAAGAGCGATTTGTCTTGCTCTTTTTACTGATACAGCTAATCTTCTTTGGAATTTTAATGAGTTACCAGTAATTCTTCTTGGTAAAATTTTTCCTTGCTCATTCAAAAAACGCATTAAAAATTCAGGATCTTTATAGTCAATATAATCTATTCCCATTTTTTTGAAACGGCAATATTTATTTTGTTGTCTTAATTCAATATCTACTGGAGATAAGTATTTTATATCTGTTTTATTTCCCATGATTATTCAGCTTTTGCGTTAGTACTTAATTTCTTTTTTCTTCTGTCAGCATATGCTAAAGCAAATTTCTCTAATTTTACTGTTTGCCATCTGATAACACGCTCGTCTCTTTTGAACTCAACTTCAAAGTCGTTAATAACTTGTCCATCAGCTTGAAACTCAATTAGGTAATAAAAACCTGTCTTTTTCTTTTGGATTGTGTACTTTAATTTCTTCAATCCCCAATTTTCTTCATTGGTAATTTTTCCTTTGTTAGCCTTAATATGGTCAACAAATTTCTTTACTGTTTCCTTTACCTGATCTTCAGATAAAACGGGATTCATAATGAAAACAGTTTCGTAAGTAGTCATCTTTTGTTTGTTTTAGTTAATATTTTTACGGGCGGCAAATTTAGTAAAAAGATTCAATTCTACATAATTAGAGTAGTTTTTTAATTTGATTAAATATCTGCTTGCTATTTTGTAAGAAATGTTAGTTTTGTAATCGTATTTTAAATTTAATAAAATGAGTGATTTTATCGTATCTGCTAGGAAGTATAGGCCTTCAACTTTTAATGCTGTTGTTGGTCAAACCTCAATCACTTCCACTTTAAAAAATGCGATTAAAAGCAATCAGTTAGCTCAGTCGTTTTTGTTTTGTGGTCCTAGAGGTATAGGTAAAACATCTTGTGCTCGTATTTTAGCTAAGACAATCAATTGCGAAAATATAACTGAGAATATTGAAGCATGTAACGAATGTGTAAGTTGCAAATCATTCAATGAAAATGCTTCTTTCAACGTACATGAACTTGATGCTGCATCTAATAATTCTGTTGATGATATAAGAAGATTAGTGGATCAAGTTCGTTTTGCTCCTCAAGTAGGAGAGTATAATATTTATATTATTGATGAGGTGCATATGTTATCAACTCAAGCATTTAATGCTTTTTTGAAAACTTTAGAAGAACCACCAAAACATGCTAAGTTTATTTTAGCAACTACTGAAAAGCATAAAATTATTCCAACTATTTTATCAAGGTGTCAAATTTTTGATTTTAAAAGAGTGGGGATTAATGATATTTCTAATCACTTGGCTTTTGTTGCTAAAAGTGAAGGAATTACTGCTGAACAAGAAGCTCTTCATTTAATTGCTCAAAAATCAGACGGTTCATTACGTGATTCTTTATCACTTTTTGATAGATTGATTAGTTTTTCGGAAAAAGAACTTACTTATCAAGGTGTAATTGAGCATTTGAATATCTTGGATTATGAATATTATTTTAAAGTTACTGCTGCACTTTTAAAGAACGATATTAATGCACTTTTACTTTTGTTCAATGAAATACTTGACAATGGGTTTGATGGGCACCATTTCATTATTGGTTTGTCCGAACATTTAAGAGATATTCTAGTTGCTAAGGATGAAAGTACACTTCAGTTATTAGAAAAAGGGGAGGCTTTACAGCAAAGGTATCTTGAGCAGTCCAAGTCGTGTGAATTAAGCTTTTTAATTCCTGCTTTATGTTTATGTAACGAATGTGATGTGCAGTATAAGGAATCAAACAATAAACGACTATTAGTTGAGTTATCGTTAATGCGAATTTCATCAATAGGACATCAAATGGCTGAAAAAAAAAGTCCTAAAAGTTTCATAGTTACTTTAAATGATGAAAAAAAGCAGGTTTCTGTTGAAAAAGTACCTGAAACTGATAAAAAAATAGAAAAAACGACTGAAAGTTACAAAAAACCTGAAATTGAAAGTAATGATGAAGTAGCGGATATTACTCCTAAATCAATTCCAAGAATTTCTTTATCGTCCAAAAAGAAGTCTAAAACTATTTCCATAACTGCTGCTTTTAAGCAGATGAATGAAAAGAAAGATGTTGAAGAAGAAATAGATATTTCAAAACTAAGAAATAATGATTTTTTAGCTACAAAAATGCTAGAAACTTGGAAAGAGGTAATAGCATTTGTAAAACAAAAGGGAAAATCTAATTTAGGAATAACGTTGGGTGTATTTCTGCCAGTATTAAAAGATAATTATGTAATTGAATTGCCTTTGAGTAATCATTCGCAAGTAGAGATGTTACTAGAAGAGAAATATATGATTTTGGAGTTTCTAAGAAATAAATTAGAAAATGATTATGTTGAAATAACAACTAAGGTAATTAAAGGAGGGAAAAGTAATATCCCTTACACAAATAAAGATAAATTTGCCAAAATGATGGATCAAAATCCTCATTTGGAAACTTTAAGAATGAAACTAGGACTTGATCCTGATTATTAACAGAAAATAAATGAATATGAAACCAAAACAAATTTTAACCATTGTGCTAATAGTAGCAGCAGGAATCTATTTCGCAATAAATGCAAAAGAACAAATGAATAAAATTGAAAATAATTATGAAACGGCCGCCAATGACCCGTTAAATGCAAGAATATATACGTTAGACAATGGCCTTAAAGTGTATTTGACAGCTTATGCTGATGCGCCTAGAGTACAGACAAATATTGCTATTCGTGCTGGAAGTAAAAACGATCCTGCTGATGCAACAGGTTTAGCGCATTATTTGGAGCATATGTTATTTAAAGGTACTGATATTTATGGTTCTTTAGATTTTGAGAAAGAAGCACCAATGTTGGATATGATTGAAGCTCTTTATGAAGAGTATCGTACTATTGATATGGATGATACTGTTAATAGAGAAAGAATATGGAGTCAAATTGATTCTGTTTCAGGTGAGGCAGCAAAATTTGCTATCGCTAATGAGTATGATAAAATGGTAAGTGGTTTAGGAGCTAAAGGAACCAACGCTTACACTTCTAATGAAAAAACAGTTTATATTAATGATATCCCGTCTAACCAAATTGAGAAATGGTTAAAGTTAGAAGTAGAGCGTTTTCGTTATCCTGTTTTTAGATTGTTCCATACAGAGTTAGAAGCAGTATATGAAGAGAAAAATAGAGGATTGGATAATGATGGAAGTAAAATGTTTGAAGCATTATTTGATGGTTTGTTTCCAACGCACCAATACGGACAACAAACTACAATTGGTACAATTGAGCATTTAAAGAATCCTTCTTTAACTGAAATCAGAAAGTATTTTGATAAATACTATGTGCCAAATAATATGGCAATTTGTATGTCCGGTGATTTTGATTATGATGAAACAATTATTCTGATTAATAAATATTGGGGAACTTTTGAAAGAAAAGATGACCCTACTTTTGAAGTGATTCAAGAAACGCCAATTACGGCACCAGTTTACAGTGAAGTGTATGGGCCGGAGGCAGAGCGTTTATTTTTAGGCTTTCGTTTTGAAGGAGCGAATACTGAAGATGCTAAAATGTTAACTATGGTGGATATGGTGCTTTCTAATTCAGCAGCAGGTCTTATTGATTTGAACTTAAACCAAGCACAAGAATTAATTGGTGGTGGTTGTTTCCCTTATGTTTTAGAAGATTATTCTATGCATGGTTTTTATGGTAGTCCAAAACAAGGGCAAACTTTAGAACAAGTGAAGGATTTATTATTAGCACAGATTGAAGAAGTTAAAGCTGGTAATTTCCCTGATTGGTTAGTGGGGGCTATTATCTCTGACTTGAAATTAAATCAACTTAAGAAGTTAGAAAGTAATAGTGGTAGAGCTAACGAGTTTATTGATGCTTTTACTTTAGGGATGTCTTGGGAGGATCATCAGAATGAAATGGATGAGTTAGGGAAAGTAACTAAGCAAGAGATTATTGATTTTGCAAATGCAAAGTATGCTGATAATTATGTAGTTGTTTATAAAAGAAATGGTGAGGATAAATCAGTATTGAAAGTAACTAAGCCAGCAATCACCCCAGTATCGGTTAATCGTGAAGATCAATCAGAATTTTTAGTGAATTTATTAGCTGAAGAAGTGGCAGATATTGAGCCGGTTTTCTTAGACTTTGAAAATGATATTGAAAAAACTACTGTAGGTGATGTTTCATTAATCTATAAAGAGAATACTGAAAACGAAAGATTCAAATTGAACTATATCTTAGATATGGGGAATGACCATGACAATAGGTTAAAATTAGCAGTTGATTATTTAAAATATTTAGGAACAGCTGAGATGTCTCCTGCTGAAAAAGAAGAAGAATTCTATAAGTTAGGTTGTGAGCTTTCAGTAAATTGTAGTGATGAGAAGATTCAAGTTACTTTAAGCGGACTATCAGATAATTTTAATGAATCAGTAGCGCTTTTTGAAACAATACTTACAGGAGCAATTGCTGATGAAGAGGCTTTGGCTGAATTGAAAATGAGCATTCTTAAAAAGAGAGCTGATGCAAAACTTGACAAACAAGTTATCCTTTGGAGAGCAATGGGTAATTATGCTAAGTATGGAGTTAATTCATCTTTTATGAATATTCTTTCTGAAGAAGAATTAGGTAATGTTTCATCAACTGAGTTGTTGGACTTAATACATAACTTAACTTCTTACGAGCATAGAATACTCTATTATGGTCCTGATGAAATGGTAGCCGTAGAGGATAAATTAACAGCTTTGCACACGACTAATACTGAGCTGAAAGCAATTCCTGCTAAAAAAGAATTTGTTGAAAATAATATGGATAAGCCTTTAGTGTATGTTGTGGATTATGACATGAAACAAGCTGAGGTTATGATGTTGGCTAAAGGAGATAAATTGAATATTGATGAGTATGCTATTATCAAATATCACAATGAATATTTTGGTGGCGGAATGAGTTCTATTGTATTTCAGGAAATGAGAGAATCTAAAGCTTTAGCTTATTCGGTATATAGTACTTATACTATCCCATCTGATAAAGATGATTCGCATTACTTAATGAGTTACATTGGAACGCAAGCTGATAAATTATCTGATGCAATGGTTGGGATGACTGAATTGTTGGATGTTATGCCAGAAGCTGAAGCAAATATGAATAATGCTAAAGAGGGTATAGAGCAGAAAATAAGAACAGAAAGATTAACAAAATCAAGAGTACTTGCTGAATATGAAAATGCACAAAAATTAGGCGTTGATTATGACCTTAGAAAAGATGTTTATAAGGGAGTTGAAAATTTTGATATGTCAAGTTTAAGAGATTTCCATAATTCACATATTGCTAATGGAACAAGAGTAGTTATGGTACTTGGTGCTAAGGACGATTTGGACTTAGAAGTGTTAAAACAATACGGAGAAATAAAACACTTAACTTTAAAAGATGTGTTTGGTTACTAATTTTAAGTTTACAAATTTTAAATTTTAGAAAAATAATAGAATAATGAGCAATCAGAAGTCAAAGATAATTTATACAAAAACGGATGAAGCTCCTATGTTGGCTACTCATTCATTATTACCAATAATTAATGCTTTTGCAGCTCATGCGGGTGTCGAAATTGAAACAAAAGACATTTCATTGGCAGCAAGAGTTCTATCTGCTTTTCCAACTTATTTACAGGAAAACCAAAGAGTAGATGATGCATTACAGGAGTTGGGCGAATTGGTGAAAAAGCCAGAAGCAAACATTATAAAGTTGCCAAATATTAGCGCTTCTGTTCCGCAATTAGTAGCTGTTATTCAGGAATTACAAAGTAAGGGATATGCTATTCCTTCTTATCCTGATGCACCTAAGAATGATGAGGATAAAGAAGTGAAATTACGCTACGATAAAATTAAAGGTTCAGCAGTAAACCCTGTATTAAGAGAGGGTAATTCTGACAGAAGAGCACCCAAAGCAGTAAAGAATTATGCAAAAGTAAATCCTCATTCTATGGGAGTTTGGTCTGCTGATTCTAAGTCGCATGTTGCAACAATGCAGTCTGGTGATTTTTATCACAATGAAAAATCGGTATGTGTTGAAAAGGCGACTGATGTTAAGATTGAACTCTTTAGTGTTGATGGAACGGTTACTAATTTAAAGGCAAGTACTCCATTATTAGCAAAAGAGATAATTGATACTACTATTATGTCCAAAAAAGCTTTGTTGGCCTTTTTGGAAGCTGAGATAAAACAAGCTAAAGAACAAGGAATTTTACTGTCCTTACACTTGAAAGCAACTATGATGAAGGTTTCTGACCCAATTATTTTTGCTCATGTTGTGCGTATTTTCTTTAAGGACTTAATTGCAAAACATGAAACTACTTTTAATGAATTAGGAGTAGATTTTAAAAATGGATTCGGAGATTTAATTGCAAAATTAAAAAATACTTCATCAGAAAAAAGAGCTGAGGTGGAAAAGGATATTGCTTTAGCATTTGAAAATAATGCAAACATTGCAATGGTGGATTCAGACAAAGGAATTACTAATTTACATGTTCCTTCTGATGTTATTATTGATGCTTCAATGCCAGCAATGATAAGAACTTCTGGTCAAATGTGGAATAATGACAATAAAACAGAAGATACAAAAGCAATAATTCCTGATAGCTCCTATGCTAGTGTGTATAGTGCAACTATTGATTTCTGTAAAAAGCATGGTGCTTTTGATCCTACAACTATGGGTACAGTTCCTAATGTTGGTTTGATGGCACAAAAAGCAGAAGAATATGGTTCGCATGATAAAACATTTGAAATTCAAACGGATGGTATTGTAAAAGTTACTGATACTTTAGGGAATGTGTTGTTAGAGCATACTGTTGAAAAGGGAGATATTTGGAGAATGTGCCAGACAAAGGATGAGCCAATTAAGGATTGGGTAAAGCTTGCAGTAAATAGAGCTAAAGCAACAGCTTGGCCAACTATTTTTTGGTTGGATGCTGAAAGATCACATGATGCAGCAGTTATTAAAAAAGTAAATAAATACTTGCAATTACATGATACTGATGGTTTGGATATTCAAATCCTTTCTCAGCAAGAGGCGACACAGTTTACATTGGATAGAGTAAGAAGAGGAGAGAATACTATTTCGGTAACAGGAAATGTGTTAAGGGATTATTTAACTGATTTATTTCCAATTTTAGAATTGGGTACTTCTGCAAAAATGCTTTCAATTGTCCCGTTAATGAATGGTGGAGGTTTGTTTGAAACGGGTGCTGGAGGTTCAGCTCCAAAGCATGTTCAGCAATTTACTAAGGAAGGGCATTTAAGATGGGATTCACTAGGAGAGTTTATGGCAATTGTTGTTTCTTTAGAACACCTTGCACAAGTGAATGGAAATCCTAAAGCAAAAATTCTTGCTGATACTTTAGATACTGCAATTGAGGATCTATTGAAAAATGGAAAATCGCCAATGAGGAAGGTTGGGCAATTGGACAATAGAGGTTCTCATTTTTATTTGGCAATGTATTGGGCTAATGAGTTAGCTAACCAAACTGAAGACGCTACTTTAAAAGCTACTTTTGAAAAAGTGATTGCTGATATGAAAGCTCAGGAAAATGATATTGTTAGCGAGCTTAGTATTGCCCAAGGCGCAGCTGAAGACGTGAAAGGATACTACTTGCCAGATACGGCTACTGCTTTTGCCGCTATGCGACCAAGTGCTACTTTTAATACCATTATCGATAATATTTAGAAAGAGTATTATGATATTTAGGTTGTTAAATTTGTTAAAAGGAAAATATCATCTATACAAGATTTATAAAAGAATTAAAAAATTCTTTTATAATATAGATCAAACAACGATTCTGTTATTTGGATTTCAGAAAAGTGGAAATACTTGGCTCCGCTTATTGCTTTATAATTATAGGAATTTATTACTAAATCCTGATTTGAATCAAACTATTACATATGATGTTTTGAATGTTATACAAAATAATCATTTGGATTCAGGCACTACATTTTTGCCAAGAAAAGGCTTTCCCCTTTTTTATAGAACACATACAAGTTATACAAATACATACGATTTATTTGATAAGAAGATATTTATTCATAGAAATCCATTAGATACATTGATATCATCTTATTATTTTTGGAAATATAGGGATACACCATTTCTATATGAACCTGAAAATATAAGAACTAGATTAGATGATATTGATTTTTATGTTTCTTATAAGATTAAATCTTGGATAGATTTTTATAATATTTCCATTAAACATGCTGATTTTGTCCTGAATTATACTGAAATGAAAGAAGATCCTGAGAAATCCTTTCGTGATTTATTATGCTTTTTGAATTGGAGTATAGATGAAGATATATTAAGAAAGGCAGTAGATATATCATCCTTTCAAAAAGTAAAGAAGATGGGAAAAGAAAAAAGTCAAGAGTATGGGAATGCTCCAAAAGATGGAAGTTTTAAAGGTGAGTTTACAAGATCTGGAGAAGAGGCTCAGTTTAAAAAAGAGTTAAAGCAAGAAACAATAGACTTAGTATTAGAGAAATTCCCTCTTTTTAATAATTTATATCCAAATTTAATAGATTGATAAAAGGAATATATATCTAGTAGTTGTTCCCTTTTATCTTCAGATAATTCTATTTATGGTAGTTGTGTTAAAATCAACTTCATAGATAAAGAAATAAAATAATTTTTCTATACATATTTTAATTATTCAAAACTGCTCTTGAAAATACTAAAGCTATAGTTTTAAAGTCGTATGTTATAATTATTGGTAAATATAAATTGATTTTGTTCTATTTATAGAATATCTACTTTTCCACTATCTAAATTATAATAGGCAGGTACTATTTCTAACTCTGCATTGTTTACAGCATCAGTAATAATAGTAGAGCTACAAAACGATTATTTCCTTCTGTTAATCTTTGTAGGGCTTGCTTTCCATTCATCATTAATCTTTTAAATTGTAGTCTTCTATTTATTCATTTTGGCACTTGTTTTTGCTTTTCGCACTACAACTGCTTATAGGCAATTATACGAAAATTAAGTCATTAGCCCTTGTACTTATTTGCTTATCATTATAGGTTGTTAGTGTTTGACCTTTTATTTGCCAATACAGAATTTTCCGAAAATATTGCCGAGTAGGATGTCAGTAGTAACTTCACCCGTTATGCTACCCAAATGGAATAATGCTTGACGAATGTTTATTGCTAAAAAATCGCCAGTTAATCCAGATTCCAATCCTTCAGTAATGGCATTAATTTCATTAAGCGTAAGTTGCAGTTCCTCATAATGCCTAAGGTTGGTTACAATCGTTTCATTATTGGATAGCTGTGCAGTATTCACAAAAGTTAATAATCTTTCTTTTAACGCTTCAATTCCTTGGTCATTCTTTGCTGAGATAAAAAGAGCATCTTTAAAATCCTTTTTAATTTCAGGATTCAAGTCAACTTTATTAATAACAATCAATAACTTATCTTTAGTACTTTTCTTTATTTTTTCTAATTCCAACAACTGATTGCTAAGCTGGGCATCAGCATCAATTATAAATAAGACAATACTAGCAAGTTCAGCTTTTTCTAATGATTTTTTAATTCCTAAACTTTCAATAGTATCAGTTGTTTCTCTTATTCCTGCCGTGTCAATAAAACGAAAAGTAAAACCTTTAATATTCAAATTGTCTTCAATAGCATCACGGGTAGTTCCTGCAATGTCGGATACTATTGCTTTTTCTTCATTTAAGAGGGTGTTGAGTAGAGTGGATTTCCCCACATTAGGCGCTCCTAAAATAGCTACTGGAATACCATTCTTAATCACATTTCCTAGTTTGAAAGATTGAACTAGTTTTATTAATTCTTGTTTTAAAGCATCTAACAGATTTTCAAATTGCTCTCTATCTGCAAATTCTACATCTTCTTCCGAAAAATCCAATTCAAGCTCAATTAATGAAGCGAAATCAATAAGTTTTGTCCTAAGTCCCTGTAATTTATTAGAGAAACCACCTCTTAATTGTTTTAATGCCGTTTGATGAGCCGCCTCACTTTCTGAAGCAATTAAATCCGCTACTGATTCAGCTTGTGATAAATCTAACTTTCCATTTCTGAAAGCACGCATAGTAAATTCACCAGCAGTTGCCATTCGGCATCCTTGAGTTATGAATAATTGTAATAGTTTATTCTGAATAAAAGTTGATCCATGGCATGAAATTTCCACAGTTTCCTCTCCAGTATATGATTTTCCGTGTTTAAAAATACTTACCAGTACTTCATCAATAATTTTAGTATTGTCGGATATGGTACCAAAATGCATAGTATGCGATTTTGCACTTGTAATATCCCTACTGAAAATAGTATTTGTAATTTCAATAGCCTGTTTTCCTGATAAACGAATTACAGCAATAGCACTTAATCCACCTCCTGTTGCTAGGGCACAAATAGTATCTTCTTGCAGTAAATTATTCATCCAGCAAAAGTATTCAAAATCCTTTGTTAATAGCCATAATGTTCTAATTTTGCAATCCAAATAAAAAATCAAATCAATGAGTGTATTAGTTAATAAGGATTCAAAAGTAATCGTACAAGGTTTTACAGGTACTGAAGGTACTTTTCATGCAGGACAAATGATTGAGTACGGAACAAATGTAGTTGGTGGTGTTACTCCAGGAAAAGGAGGGCAGACTCATTTGGATAGACCAGTATTTAATACTGTTAGTGAAGCTGTTGAAAAAGCAAATGCTAACACTGCAATGATTTTTGTGCCGCCAGCATTTGCTGCTGATGCAATAATGGAAGCTGCTGAAGCAGGAATTAAAGTAATCATTTGTATTACTGAAGGAATCCCTACTAGAGATATGATTATGGTTAAAGAATATATTTCGGATAAAGCATGTACTTTAGTTGGTCCTAACTGCCCAGGTGTTATTACTCCTGAAGAAGCTAAATGTGGTATCATGCCAGGTTTTGTTTTCAAAAAAGGTAGAATTGGTGTTGTTTCAAAATCAGGAACTTTAACTTATGAAGCTGCTGACCAAGTAGTAAAAGCAGGTATGGGAATTTCAACTGCAATTGGTATTGGTGGTGATCCTATTATCGGTACGACTACTAAGCAAGCAGTTGAGCTTTTTATGAATGACCCAGAAACGGATGGAATTATTATGATTGGTGAAATTGGAGGCCAATTAGAAGCTGATGCTGCAAAATGGATTAAAGCAAATGGTACTAAACCAGTAGTTGGTTTTATTGCTGGGCAAACTGCTCCTGCAGGTAGAACAATGGGACATGCTGGTGCAATTGTTGGTGGTGCGGAAGATACTGCTGAAGCAAAAATGGCTATTATGCGTGAGTGTGGTATTACTGTTGCTGAATCTCCTGCTGAAATAGGAAAAATGATGGCTGAACTAATGGGTGTGACTGCTTAATTAGTTTTTAATATATAAAAGAAAAGCCGAGCATTTGCTCGGCTTTTTTTATGGTTGCATTTTTTGTTTAATACGCTAGAATTTCTCCAATCTTGTCGCTTACTTTTTCGGCATTAGGTAACATTCTTGCTTCCAAAGTTGAGTTTAAAGGAATGGCTGGTAAATTCTCGGAACCCATAACATAAACAGGAGCGTCTAATTTCTTAAAACAATGTTCTTGTATTCTACCCACTAAACTTTGTGCAAAGGAATTGTTGTAAGGTTCTTCAGTAAGTACTAAACATTTCCCATGCTTATTCACTCTTTCAAAAACTAATTTTTCATCAATAGGATTGATAGTTCTTAAATCTACAATCTCTACTTTACCCTTATGGTTTTTTGCTGCATTTAATGCCCAATGTACTCCCATTCCGTAGGTAATGATAGTAATGGTATTATTTGAATCATCTGCTTCTAAAGCGATTCTTCCTTTTCCAAATGGAATTACATAATCAGATGAAGGTTCAATAGTTTTTGCTTTTTCAGTTCCTTTTATTTTACTCCAATACAATCCTTTGTGTTCTAAAATTACAACAGGGTTAGGATCGTAAAAAGCGGATTTCATCAATCCTTTTAAGTCAGCACCAGTAGAAGGGTATGCTATTTTTACTCCTCTTATTTGTGCCAATACTGATTCCACAGAAGATGAATGATAAGGGCCTCCACTACCATAAGCACCAATAGGTACACGGATAATACAGCTCACAGGCCATTTTCCGTTTGATAAATAATTGGAACGACTAACTTCTGTAAAAAGCTGGTTTAGTCCTGGCCAAATATAATCAGCAAACTGAACTTCTACTATTGGTTTTAATCCTACTGCCGACATTCCTACAGTACTTCCAATAATGAATGCTTCTTGTATTGGCGTGTTGAATACTCTGTTGTCTCCAAAGGTTTGTGCTAGTGTAGCTGCTTCACGAAAAACTCCTCCTAATCGTTTCCCAACATCTTGTCCGTATAGCAAACATTCAGGGTGATCGGTCATTAATTCTTTTATAGCAAACAGAGCTGAGTCCACCATTACAGTTGGCTCTTTCTCTTTAGGTTCTCTATCTCCTTTTTCCTCCATAATAGGAGTAGGGGCATAGTCGTGCAAAAATAAATCCTCAGAATTAGGATCTTCTGCTTTCAATGCTTTTTGATAATCGGAAAGAACAGTTTCCTTAGCTTCCTTTTCAATTTTAACTAAATCCTGCTTAGTAAAACCATTTGCTAAAAGTTCAGCTTTTAGTTTTGGTAGTGGATCTCTACTTTTTGCTTCTTCTAAATCATCACGGTACCATTCCATTCTCACTCCTGATGTATGATGATTTAATAGAGGTACTTTTGCATGAATTAGGATTGGTGTTCTTTTTTCTCTAATTTCTAAAAATGCATTCTGAATTGTTTGGTATGATTTTGTAAAATCAGTTCCGTCTATCGTGTATGTTTTTAGTCCAAAACCTTTTGCGTAATGCGTAGCATCTACCGCTCTTACTTCTGAAGCATGAGCAGAAATATCCCATTCATTATCTTGTACCAAATACAAGATTGGTAATTTTTTAAGTGCTGCCATTTGGAAAGCTTCTGCAACTTCTCCTTCCGTAATTGCTGCATCTCCAAAAGAACAAACCGTAACTGGTTCTTCTCCTTTTTTAGGATTAGTTAATCCTTCCTTTTCTTGGTACTGGATTCCCATTGCTACTCCTGTAGTTGGGATTCCTTGCATACCAGTTGCTGAGGATTGATGTGGTATTTTAGGAAAACCTTCTCTTTTTAATGAAGGGTGGCAATAATAGGTTCTTCCTCCAGAAAATGGATCTTCCTTTTTACATAATAATTGCAACATAAGTTCATAAGGTTGCATTCCAATCCCTAATAGTATTGAATCATCACGGTAGTAAGGAGCTACCCAATCGTTTTCAGTAAGCTGTAAGCCAACCGCTAACTGAATAGCTTCATGTCCCTTGGATGTAGCATGTACATATTTGGATGTTACTGCTGAGTTTTCCTCATATAAATCGCTCATAGCACGAGCGGTACACATTAAGGAATAAGCTTTTTTGTAAATATCTTTGGAGAGTTTTTTACTCATTATTTTGTTTTAAACTTTTCAATTGCATTTTTGGTAAAATCAGATAAAACTAAAGTTCCACTACTTACTGCTCTTTCCATTAATAGTTCGTCCCAATGTTCACTGCCTTGCCACATTACTTTCTTTAATCCTTCCATTGCTTCAGGATTTGATTTTGATAGGGTAGAAGCTAATTTTTCTACTTCAACATCCATTTCTTCTACTGAATCAAACACTTCAGTATATAATCCTTTTTCACGAGCCCATGAAGCATCAAACCATTTGCTAGCATTTATAGTCATTGCCGAAAATGCGGAAGTACCAATCTTTCGTTCAACAGCAGGACCCACCACAAAAGGACCAATCCCAATTGCTAATTCCGATAGTTTTGCAGATGCAAATTTGGTTGCAAAACAATAATCAGTTGCTGATGCCATACCTACACCACCACCAACAGCTTTACCTTGTACACGCCCAATAATAAACTTTGGACATTTTCTTGCGGCATTAATCACATTAGCAAATCCTGAAAAGAATTTCTTGCCATTTTCTGGCGTATCAATTGCTACTAACTCGTCAAAAGATGCACCTGCACAAAAAGCTCTTTCTCCTGCACTTTTTAATACAATTACTTTTATGTTATTATCTTCTCCTGCCTTGGTAATAGTAGAAGCTAACTCTGCTAATATATGTCCAGGTAAGGAATTGGATTGAGGATGAAAAAACTCAATGGTTCCTACTGAGTTTTCTGTTTTTATTTTTACGTATTCTGTCATTTTAATTTTGATCTAATTTACGCACCATTGTTAAGATGGTAGCTAGCATTACTGTTTCTCCTTCTTCATCATATACATCAACTAAGAACTTTACAATTCCTTTTGAAATATCGTCATCTTCTCTTTTTTCTTGACTTATTTTTTCTTTTGCAGTAAAACGAACTCCAACAGTCATTCCTGGGTAAACAGGTTTGGTGAATCTACATTCATCAATTCCATAGTTTAGTAATACTGGTCCTTTTTCAGGATCAACAAATAAACCTGCAGCCTTACTCATAATGAAATAACCATGCGATACTCTTTCGGTAAATATGGTTCCATCTAATGAATTTTCATCCATGTGAGCATAGAATTTATCCCCTGAAAGTTCAGCAAAATCATTAATATTCTCAAGAGTTACTAAATGCGTATCGGTAATTACTGTATCTCCAATCTCAATTTCTTCAAAGTGTTTTCTAAATACATGAGGACCTTCTGTGTTTTGTGCGCCACCCACTTGATATTGCTTGGTAAGTGCCGTAATAGTTGTTGGGTGTCCTTGTATTGCAGTTCTTTGCAAATAATGTTTTATTCCTCTAGCACCACCCATTTCTTCACCGCCACCAGCACGACCTGGTCCACCATGTGTAAGTAATGGCATAGGAGAACCGTGCCCAGTACTTTCTTTACTGCAAGCTTCATTCAGCACCAAAATTCTACCGTGCATACTTGCTGCACCTAGTACAAATTGTTCTGCAATTTTCATGTCGTTCGTAATGATAGAACAAACTAAAGAACCTTTCCCCATTCTAGCCAATTCAATAGCTTCATCAATCGTTTTATAAGGTAAAATAGTTGAAACAGGACCGAATGCTTCTAAATTATGGCAATCAGTTTTGTTAAACGGATCATCATTTAAAAATAGGATAGGAGAGATAAAAGCTCCTTTGTTTTTGTCAGCTCCTGTTACTTCAAATTCTTCTAAACTTCCGTAAACAATCTTTTGGCTTTTAGCAAGTTGTAGTACTTTCTCTGTTACTTCAATTTTTTGTTCACTCCCTGCTAAAGCTCCCATTCTTACTCCCTCCACTGAAGGGTCTCCAATGGTAGTTTTTGCTAATCTTTTCCCTAGTGCAATTTGTACATCTTCCACTAATTTTTCAGGAACAATTATCCTACGAACTGCAGTACATTTTTGTCCTGCTTTTACTGTCATTTCTCTTTGTACCTCTTTTATGAAAAGGTCAAATTCTGCTGTTCCAGGTACTGCATCTTCTCCTAAAACTGAACAGTTAAGTGAGTCTGATTCCATGTTGAAAGAAACTGCTTTTTCAATAAGTCTTGGATTAGATTTTAACATCTTCCCAGTTGAAGCACTTCCTGTAAAGGTTACAATATCTCCTGTTTCTACACTGTCAATTATTCCTCTGGCACTACCACAAATTAATTGTAAACTTCCTTCTGGTAAAATTTTAGAATCTACAATTTCACGAACCATCATTTCGGTAAGGAAACAAGTAATAGTTGCCGGTTTTACAATAGCAGGTACTCCAGCCATTAAATTCACGGCAATCTTTTCTAACATTCCCCAAATTGGGAAATTAAAAGCATTAATATGTATAGCGACTCCCTCTCTTGGCATCATAATATGGTGCCCGATAAAAGTTCCGTTTTTAGAAAGTGGTGCCATGTCTCCATCAACATGATAAGGCAGGTCAGGAAAGTTTTTTCTAAGAGATGCATTGGCAAAAACATTACCAATTCCTCCTTCAATATCAATCCAAGAATCAACTTTAGTTGCTCCTGTCTCTGCACTTAAAGCATAAAATTTATTTTTGATAGAATGTAAGTGAAGGGCTAATGCTTTTAACATTAATCCTCTTTCTTGAAAAGTCATTTTTCTTAACTTAGCCCCTCCAACTTTACGGGCATAACTCATCATTTCAGAAAAATCTAATCCTTTTGAAGATGCTCTTCCTATTTCTTTTGCTGTAATTGCATTATAGAGTGGTGTTCCTTCTCCATCTCCTTTGGTCCAATTTCCTAATGCGTAATTTTCGTAATTTTTCATTTTGTTTTCTTCCAAGTATCAAAAGTTATTTTTTGTTTTTCTTTTCTATTTTCTTCCATTTCAGATAAAGGGCTACATTCTTTCATTAATGTTCTGCATTCTTCTGGCAACTCTTGGTACAACTCTGTTCCTTTACTTTTCCAGTTTATCATATTGTCAGAAACATCTCCTTTAATTTGTGCAGGATTACCCACCACAACTTTTCGGTTTGGTATCTGCATTTCTCCTTTTACAAAACAAAGAGCTCCAACAATACATTCATCTCCAACATTAGCATCATCCATCACTACCGCATTCATTCCTACTAAGGTGTTTTTCCCAATATTAGCGCCATGTATTATTGCTCCATGACCAATGTGTGCATTCTCTTGTAAAACTACATCCTTGCCAGGAAAAATATGGATAATACAATTGTCCTGCACATTGCAACCGTCTTCAATAGTTATTTGTCCCCAATCACCCCTTAAGCTTGCTCCAGGTCCGATATATACATTTTTTCCGATAATTACATTTCCAATAATAGTTGCTTCCTTATGCACAAAGGAAGTGGGGTGTATTACTGGTTTGTATCCGTTAAATTCGTAGATCATTAATAGTTTTTTAAATTTTTAACAACAACCATCACTTGAGCAACATTCACTTGTTTCTATTTCTTGTTTAACCTCATCAATACCACAAGCTTCTTTTGCTAAACAATCAGTTAAAATTGGTTGTAGTATATATTGATTGTCTTTTAAATTAACAGAATAAATTCCAATTGTATAATCTTGATATTCCATCTCAATTTCCAAACTGTCTAAATTTTCGTTAATTAGTTTTTCTGCTTTTTTAATTATTCCAGATAATTTATAACTTGATAATCTATGCTCATAGTCATCTGAAGTCCATAATTGAAAAGTTATTTTAGAATCCTTTCTCATTACTCCGCCACAATCCATAAAGTGTTTGGTTTTTACACCCATTTCAGTAATATGAAAATAAGCTGGAATTTTTATTCCATTTTCAATTGTAAATGATAACTCCTTTCTGTTTTCTAAACTGCTTTTGAATTCCTTTAAAGTCATTTTAAACTGATTCAATAATTGTAGCATATCCTTGTCCAACTCCAACACACATGGTTACTAATGCGTATTTTTTATTTTGTTTTTTAAGTTCAATAGCTGCAGTTTGCAATATTCTTGTACCGCTAACACCAAGCGGATGTCCTAATGCAATTGCACCGCCATTTGGGTTGATTCTTGGGTCGTTATCTTTAAGTCCCCACTCACGAATACAAGCTAATGCTTGAGCTGAGAAAGCTTCATTCAATTCAATAATATCCATATCTGCCATTGTTAATCCTGCTTTTTCAAGTGCTTTATTGGATGCCATTACGGGTCCTATACCCATGATTCTCGGTTCAACACCCACAACAGCTGAGCTTACAATTTTAGCAATGGGAGTAAGGTTGTTTTCTTTTACTCCTTTTTCAGATGCTAAAAGCATTGCAGCTGCTCCATCATTAAGTCCTGAAGCATTTCCTGCAGTAACTGTTCCTCCTTCTTTTTTGAAGGCAGCTCTTAGTTTTCCTAATATCTGAGTAGTAGTATTTGTTTTTATGAATTCATCTTTACTAAATACGATTGGGTCTTTTTTTCTTTGTGGAATTTCTACTGCAATTATTTCTTCATCAAACCTTCCTTCCTGCTGAGCTTTTGTCGCTTTCATTTGTGAATTGTAAGCAAAGTTATCTTGGTCTTCACGTGAGATGTTATATTTTTCAGCTAAATTTTCTGCAGTATTTCCCATTCCCTCTACTCCATATAATTCTTTCATTTTTGGGTTTACAAAACGCCAGCCAAAAGAAGAATCATGCATTTGAGCATCTCTTCCAAAGGGTTTGGAAACTTTTGAAATCACCCAAGGACCTCTAGTCATATTTTCCACTCCACCTGCAATAAACAAATCACCATCACCTGCAGCAATGGCTCTATGTGCATGAATTACGGATGACATTCCAGAAGCACATAAACGGTTTACTGTTTCTCCAGGAACAGTGAATGGTAATCCTGCAAGCAGTAAAGACATACGGGCTACATTTCTGTTATCTTCTCCAGCTTGATTGGCACAACCTAAAATTACATCATCAATTTTGCTTGCATCAATTCCTGTTCTTTTCACCAATTCTCTGATTGTGATTGCTCCCAAGTCATCAGTTCTTACTTCCTTTAGCGTACCTCCAAAACTTCCGATTGGAGTTCTTATTGCATCAATTATATAGGTCATAATTTATTTTTGTTTTGTGGTTTTACCACATTTCTGTTTTAATTTTTTTCCCTCCATCACATTTACGGCTTGTACTACAAGCTGATAAAATAAAGGTTAGGCATAATAAGATTAGGATTGTTTTTTTCATAATTCTAATTTTTAGGAAACCACTCTTTTTCAGTACGAAAAACTGTACCCTTAAAATGAGCAACTTCAAGGTTATCTTGATTAGTAATTGTAATGTAATATAAAGCAGTTTTACTGCTTTTGTTTATCTGTTTACTAGTAGCTGTTAGTGTGTCACCACTGGATACTTTTTTTGTATGTGAAATAGAAGTTTCAATTGAAACAGCTTGCAATCCATCCGCATTTGCAGCAAAAGCCAAACAACTATCGGCTAATGAGTAAGTGATTCCGCCATGTGCTATTTTAAATCCATTGGTCATTTCCTCTCTTACCTTTAATTTCAATTTGCAAAAAATAGCAGTAATTTCCAAAACCTCAATGCCTAGCCACTTACTAAAGGCATCTCCATTTATCATTTTGTCTACTACTTTTTTTGCTAAATCCATTTTAGTAAAAAGTTTTATTTTTTCTAACCATTCGTTTTAATAATGGTGAAGGTCTGTATCTGTCTTCTCCATATTCAGTTTGTAAGTTTTCCAATTGGTTTAATACATTTTCTATCCCAATTTCATCAGCCCAAGCGAGTAATCCTTTCGGGTAATTTACTCCTTTAGTCATTGCCAAATCAATATCCTCTTTGGTAGCAATGTTTAGGAAAAGAGCATCAGCCGCTTCATTAATTAGCATGACTAATACACGCCATAAAATTATTTTTCCTAATTCTCTATCCTCAATTGCTTTTGGTGTATCAGCTAAATAGTCATAATATCCTCTGCCTGACTTCCTACCAAGATAACCTGCTTCCATCATTCTTTTTTGAGTGAAAGAAGGCTTGTATCTTGAATCAAAATAGAAGGCAGTAAATACAGTTTCAGTTACGGTATAATTAATGTCATTTCCTATATAGTCCATGAGTTGAAAAGGTCCCATACGGAAACCTCCAATCTCGCGCATTGCCCAATCGATAGTAGCAAAATCAGCTACTCCTTCTTCATGAATCTTAAGTGCTTCACCATAAAACGGACGAGCAACTCGGTTTACAATAAATCCTGGAGTGTCTTTTGCTATAACGGTTACTTTTTTCCAAGAATCAATTATTGCTTTTGCTTTAGTCAAAGTGCTTTCTGAAGTTTGTACTGCAGGAATAATTTCAACTAGTGGCATTAATGGTGCTGGGTTGAAAAAATGAATTCCTACTACTCGTTCAGCTTTTTTTAAGGCACTAGCTATTGAAGCGATAGATAGGGAAGAGGTGTTTGAAGCGATAATACAATCCTCATCCACTAGGCTTTCAATTTCAGTAAAAACCTTTTGTTTAATTTCAAGATTTTCAATAATGGCTTCAATAACTAATCCGCTTCCTGAAACATCTTTTATATCTTTTGTGAAAATAATTCTTCCAAGAATAACTTCATTATCTTGTTGAGTAATCCTTTCTTTTTCTACTAGTCTGTCAAGTATTTTTTTTAGTTTGGTTTCAGCCGTTTCTATTGCTCCATCAAAAGAATCATAAAGGCAAACTGTATGACCATTTGTAGCGGCAATCTGAGCAATTCCTGCTCCCATAGTTCCTGCACCAATTACACTTACTTTTATCATTTATTCGCCTTTAAAGGTTGGTTTTCTTTTCTCTAAAAATGCTTCTACTCCTTCTTTGAAATCGTCTGAATTTCCTGCAATTGTTTGGCACTTATCTTCCATAGTAAGTTGTTGTTCCAAATTATTGTTATATGATGCATTCAATAATTGCTTTGTAAGTCCTAATCCTTTAGTTGGCATTGCCGCTAATTTACTCACTAATTTCCAGCTTTCCTGTTCAAAACTATCATCTGAAAATGCTTTGTAAATCATTCCCATATCTACAGCATCTTTAGCAGAAACAGGTTCGGCAGTCATCATTAAAGCTGCTGCTTTTTGCATGCCAACTAATCTTGGTAAAAAGTAAGTTCCTCCACTATCAGGAATCAAACCTATTTTGCTAAATGCCTGTATGAATGATGCGCTTTCGCAAGCTACAACAATATCACATGCTAAGGCGATACTTGCTCCTGCACCTGCTGCTACACCATTAACCGCTGCAACAACTGGCTTTTCAATGTTACGAATTTTCCTGATAATTGGGTTGTAGTGTTCCTGAACTATTTGTGTAAGTTTTGGTCCGTTAGGATCAGTTGCTTCACCTAAATCCTGCCCAGCACAAAAGGCTTTTCCTGTTGCTGTAATTAGGATTGCTCTTACTGCTTTATCTTTTGTGCAATTGTCAAGTATTTCTTGTAATTGTAAAGCCATCTCCCTTACGAAAGAATGGTATTTTTCTGGTCGGTTTAAGGTAATTTTCCCTACACCTTCAATTAATTCGTATTGTATCATGCTTAAATATAGATTTAAGCCGCTAAAATAAGAAAAATAAGGGGTTTAAACGAATGTTAGATACACTTGAAAAATTCAAAGGGCTCCAAGCAGTCAACACACTTAAATAATGACTTACAGGCAGTTGCCCCAAATTCACTAATTAGTGTGGTGTTTTTTGAATTACATTGTGGACAGATAACAATATTTGAAGGTGGAGCTATTCCGTACTTTCTGAGTTTTTCTTTGGTTTCATCAGTCATCCATTCTGTAGTCCAAGCTGGTGCATAAACTATTTTTAACTCAAAATTTTCAATGCTATTTTCTAGTAAACAACTTTTTATGTCGTCCATAAATGTTTTAACAGCAGGGCAGCCCGAATAAGTTGGCGTAATGGAAATAGTATAGGAGTTATCTTCAAATTTTACTTCACGAATAACGCCTAGTTCTACAACTGAAATTACAGGAATTTCAGGGTCAGGAACTGTGTTTAGAAGTTCCCAAATAAATTTTGTGTTACCACTTTGCATTAGGATATGCTCTCTGTAAATACTGCATCTCAGATAAAATAAATCCTAAGTACTCAGTATGCAATCCTTTTTTACCTCCTGTTGCCATATATTCATCTTCAGGACGCGTTAATTTTGCTTTCTCAAGGGTGTTGTTAACCATTGTATCCCAATCCGATTTTAATGCTGAATTGTCAACTGCAATCCCCTCATTGAATAACTCAGTATCCAAAGCATCCATCTCAAAAATCTCGTCAGTATACATCCATAATTCATTTAATGCAACTTGAGTTTTAGCATTACTTTCCTCAGTTCCATCTCCTAAACGAACTAGCCAATTGCTAGAGTGACGTAAATGATATTTTACTTCTTTTAAGGATTTAATAGCCAATGCTGAAAGGGTTTCATCTTTACTATTAGCTAGCTGAGTATAAAACAAAAAGTTAAAGGTATCATGCAAAAAGTTCCTCACTATTGAGTTTCCGAAATTACCGTTTTCTTGTTCAACCAATTGATGATTAAAAAACTCTCTTTCATTTCTTCTGAACGCTAATTCATCAGCTGATTTTAAGCCATCCAATTGTGCTGCATATTGATAGAATCCGTTAGCTTGGCCAAACATATCCAATGAGATATTTGACATTGCAATATCTTCCTCTAGGGTTGGGCTTTTTGAACACCACTCGGACATTCTTTGTCCTAAAATTAGTGAGCTATCGGCTATTCGTAAAGTATATGTAAATAAACTACTCATGATTAAATATGTTTTGAGCCCTCAGGCATAGTGTAAAAAGTAGGATGACGGTACATTTTGTCATTAGAAGGATCAAAAAATGCTTCACTATCTTCTGTTTCTGATGATACAATATATTCTGATTTCACAACCCAAATACATGAGCCTTCATTTCTTCTTGTGTATAATTCTCTTGCATTTTCCAAAGCCATCACTTTATCGTCAGCATGTACATTTCCTGCATGCTTGTGTGCTAAGCCATTTTTACTTTGAATAAATACTTCCCAAACTGTTGCGTTTTCTGCCATAATTCTATATTTAATTTGCTACTAATTCTTGTTTTTTTGCGTATGCTTTTGCAGCATCACGTACCCATTGTCCTTCATCATGTGCTTTTTTATGATGTGCTAACCTTTGTTTGTTGCAAGGTCCGTTTCCATTTACTACACTCCAGAATTCATCCCAATCCATTTCTCCGAAATCATAATGTCCTCTTTGCTCATTCCATTTTAAATCAGGGTCAGGAATGGTAAGCCCAATTAGTTCAGCTTGTCCAACTGTTTTATTAATAAAATCTTGACGTAAATCGTCATTGGTTTGTCGTTTTATCTTCCATTTCATAGCATTCCCTGTTCTTGGGGAATCAGAATCCTGTGGACCAAACATCATAATGGAAGGCCACCAAAAACGATCTAAAGCATCCTGTGCCATAGCTTTTTGTTCAGGAGTTCCTTTTGCCATTTCGGCCATTATTTCATAACCTTGGCGTTGATGGAAACTTTCTTCTTTACAAATTTTAACCATTCCTCTAGAATAAGGACCGTAAGAAGTTCTTTGTAATGAAACTTGATTTACAATTGCAGCACCATCAACTAACCAACCAACAGCACCCATATCCGCCCAACTTAAAGTAGGATAATTAAATATTGATGAGTATTTTGCTTTTCCATCATGGAGTTGTTGTACTAATTCTTCACGGGAAATACCTAAAGTTTCACAAGCAGAATATAAATACAAGCCATGTCCTGCTTCATCCTGTACTTTGGCTAATAATATCATTTTTGCTCTAAGTGATGGGGCTCTAGTAATCCAATTTCCCTCAGGCTGCATACCAATAATCTCAGAATGGGCATGTTGGGAAATTTGACGAATTAAGTGCTTACGATAAGCATCCGGCATCCAATCCTTAGGCTCAATTTTCTTCTCGGCATCTATGCGTTCTTGAAATTTAATTTCGTTCATAGTAAATATTTTGTTGTGCAAATTTATGAATTTATGTTTTCCTATATATGATATTTGTCATAATATGCTAATCGTTTTTATCTAAAATGATATTTTTGCAGAAATTTTATGATTATGAATAAGTTTCACCCTTTAACAATTACAAGTATTGATAGGCTTACTGCTGATGCAGTTGCGATTAGTTTTGATGTAAATAATAATGCCTTATTTCAGTTTGAAGCAGGACAATATATTACTATAAAGCAGGATATAAATGGAGAAGAAGTTAGAAGAGCTTATTCTATTTGTAGTATGAATGCTGAAGGGGTAACGATTGGAGTAAAAAAAGTAGAAGAAGGAAAGATGTCTACTTTTTTGACAGAAAGTGCTAAGAAGGGAGATGTTTTAAATGTTATGCCACCATCAGGAAACTTTGTAATAAAAGGGGATAACAAACATATTGTAGGGATTTGTGCAGGTAGTGGGGTTACTCCAATTATTGCTATGATAAAAACAGAATTGGCAAAACAGAGTGATGCGAAATTCACACTTATCTACGGAAATAAAACGAAAGATTCGAGCATGTTTGCTGAACAATTACAGCAATTACAAATAAATAATCCTGATCGATTAAAAATACATAATGCGTATTCAAGAGAGGGTGTTGCCGGAGCTATAAACGGAAGGTTGGATAAGAATACGATTCAGCAATTACTGAATACTTTTATGCCCTTAAAAACTGCTGATGCTTATTTTATTTGTGGGCCTGGGGAGTTGATTGACAATGCTAATGAATTACTGTTACTTAATAATACCAACCAGAAAAAGATAAATTTTGAGCGATTTACAACTGTTGAAAAAACGGATGTTGCTGATAATGATTCTGATGAAATTATTTCAAATGTACTAGTAAGTGTTGATGGAGAAGATTTTGAATTTACACTTTCCAATAAAGGACAAACAATACTAGATGCTGCAATGGAACAAGGTGCTGATGTACCTTTTTCGTGTAAAGGGGCGGTATGTTGCACTTGTAGAGCTAAAGTAATGGAAGGTAGTGTTACTATGGATGCTAATTATTCTTTATCGGAAGATGAAGTGGCTGAGGGATATGTGTTAGGTTGTCAAGCTAGGCCAGCATCAGCCAATGTAGTGATTGATTTTGATGAGATGTAAGAGTTTAGATATTAGATTTATTAGACTTCTAAATATTTATGCTAGCCTACTAAAAATTTAATTCTGTGTGTTCTGAATTTATTCCTGCCTACTCTCAATTTATTCTTGTGTGTTCTGAATTTATTCCTGCCTATTAAAAATTTATTCTTGTGTATTAAATATTTATGCTAGCCTACTAAAAATTAAATTCTGTGTGTTCTGAATTAATATTTGCCTATTAAATATTTTTTCTCGTGTGTTAAATATTTTGTTTTGCCTGTTAAATATTTATTCTCGTGTGTTAAATATTCTTGCTCAAGACTTAAAGTGACACAACCTATTGAAAGTCAATACTATTTTTAAATGAAATATTTTTTTCATTTTTTTATAACTGCTAACGACAACTCTAATTTTTTCGTTTTGTTGAAATCAAACTTACAATAATAACCCAACAATATGAAATATAGAGATTGTTGGCAAATCGATATTTACTTACTACTACGTAATATTTTTCTTAAATAATCTATTGCTCTTTCTCTTTCTCCAGCAAATGTAGTATTCATTAAAATAAGGATAAAAGAAAATAAGATTACAGGAAAAATTAATAAAAAAGGATTAACATTTTGTTTTATTACTCCAACAATTCCCATAATAAAAGCAAACAACACTAACGTTAGACTTATGATTACAAAAATCAACGTAGAATTTCTAATTTTTAATTCTACGATAATTTTAGTTTCATTATCATTTGATTCAATCTGTCCAATTAATATAGGAACAAAAGATTTTCTATATACGACTCTTTCAATTTTAAACCTATCATCTTTAATAGTACCTTCAAAACAGGTGTCATCAAGATTGAATTTAAATTTATTTATAAAAGTAATTTTTGAAACAATATTTTTATGTAGAATTTGATATACTTCTCCTTTGGATAATTTTGTATTTAATTCTATTCTTTCTTTTGGTATTAGTTTCATTTTCATGTTTTCCAACGTATTGGTTATGGTTAGTTTGGATTAAAAATAACTAAATTTTCGATTAAGCACTTAGCCAAATTAAAAAGATTTAGTGGTCTTTCGTAACTAAGCTAAAACCAGTATTTAATTTTATACAGTGTTATTTACTTTTTTATTTTTGGTTTGATATAGTATATCAGATTCGATTGAGCAGGTAGGTTCCCTGTCACTTTATCTCCATATGCTAAGTGATAAGGAATTCTTATGTACCCTGAACTTCCAGAGTGGAATTGTAGTAACCCTTCTTCAAAACTTTTAAGCATCATTCCTTTTCCAGTTGTGAATTTGAGATTATTTAAGGTGATGTCACTATTGTCAAACTGAGTGCCATCTTCAAAATATCCAATATACCATACTTCAACTTCATCACCTGTCATTATTTTTTTTCCTTTTCCCTTCTCTTCTATAAAAACCGAAACTTCAGATTTTCTTTTTTCCCAATCAATAGAAGTAAGGTCTTTTTTAGGTTGGGAATTAAAAAGTGGGACATTACTTTTACTTGTCGTATCTCCATTGACACTCAAAGTATATGCATCATTCAAAACACCTTGCAAGTCATGGAATGATTCCCCTTTAAATTCCCCTGATTTGTAAAAGTATGTTCTTGACTTTTTAATTCCAGATTCAGAATAAAATGAAATATTCATTAATTCACCAGTCTCATAAAACATGCTGTCTTGCTGAGCGACCAATATCGTTGGGCTAGCTAATAATAGTATTAGTAATTTCTTCATTCTTCTAATTGTAAGTAACAATTGGTTATATGCAATACTACAAAATAATAGATAACCATTTCCCAAATTTACTTCTTAATTATCTCGAGAAAAAGAATTCGCCAATACTAAAATAATAAGGCATTGCAATGCAACCAAAAAATAATGCAGGATATTAATTTGTATTTTAGCATCAGTAAGTTCAAAGCCATATTCCAGTGTTTTGTAAAACAAAAAGGAAAGACCTAATCCAAGCAAATAGCCCAATTGTTTATTGATATCAATTTTCCCTAATAACTCTTTATCCTTTGCAACTAGTGTTTCGGCCCTAACCAAATAACCTCCAAAAATAAAAGTAAACTGATAGCCCATGTAAACCAAAAGGGCAGAGGTGAACGTGTATTGCAAAACCATAAATAACAATAAAGTAATCAGCATTATAATTTCTACTCCCATTGAGATTTGAAAAAACTTACGGATATTTAATAAGCGGTCGTAAAACTTTGCAATAACCAACATTGCTGCAGCCAATACAATACCACCTAACGAGTAAATAGAAGGGTCAGTAAGTGGTTGATATATCGTAAACAATATACCAATTGACAAACCAGTAAAAGATGAATTTAGTAACTTATACCAAAGAAAATAGTTCTCCTTTAACTTCAATTTTTGTAATTATTAATAGTAAGTTAACCTTCTTACTTTAGCAATAAGTTTTGCTAAACGGATAACTTGTTTTGTGTAACCAAACTCATTGTCATACCAAACATAAAGCACTATATCCTCACCATCTTCAGTAACAATAGTTGCTTTACTGTCATATACCGAACAGCAAGTGTTTCCTATAATATCAGTAGATACTAATTCAGGATCAACCTGATAGTTAATTTGGTTTATCAAATTTCCTTTTAAAGCTGCCTCTCTCATTGTTTCATTAATATCCTCCAATGAAGTTGCTTTATGTAAGTTCAGTTTTAAAATTGCTAATGAAACATTTGGTGTAGGAACACGAACAGCATTTGCTGAAAGTTTTCCTGCTAATGATGGGATTACTTTAGTAACCGCATTACCAGCACCTGTTGAGGTGATTACCATGTTAATAGCTGCCGACCTTCCTCTTCTTGGTTTGTTGTGCATGTTGTCCAATAAGTTTTGGTCATTGGTATAAGAATGCACAGTTTCCAAATGTCCTTTGTTTACGCCATATTTGTCTTCAACTACTTGCAAAATTGGAGCAATACAGTTTGTAGTACATGATGCTGCTGAAAAAATATCAGTTGCATCAACATCAATTTCTTTAGAGTTAATTCCGTAAACAATATTTGGAACTCCTTTTCCAGGAGCGGTTAATAATACTTTGTTTACTCCTTTGGATTGTAAGTGTCTGGACAAAGCTTCTTTGTCAGTAAATGCTCCTGTATTATCAATTAACAATGCATTGTCAATTCCATGTATCGTATAGTCAATATCTTCAGGATTTCCTCCATCAATAAATTTGATAACTTGTCCGTTAACAACAATAGCTTGGTTAGCCAAGTCCACATCAACTACTCCTTTAAAAGCACCATGAACAGAATCGTTTCTTAACAAGTCAGCTCTTTTGATAATTTGAGCATCAGTTAATCGTCTTACAACTATCGCTTTTAATCTTAACTGTTGTCCTTTTCCGGCTTGTTTTATAAGCTCTCTTGCTGCTAGTCTTCCAATTCTACCAAATCCATAAAGGATAACATCTTTTGGTTTAACTTTGTCCTTGTCCGCACCAATAAAGTTAGCTAATTTTTCAGTTAAGAAAGCATTTACATCAGTTGCGCCTTGCTCAAAATATTCAGCACTTAGTAAGCCAATATCTAATTTAGAAGGAGCTAAGTCAAGATTTAACATTTCATTAGCCAATGCAGCAGCAGTTTCAATATTTACTGTTCTGTTTACAACATTATTAGCATATGAAATAGAATTCATTAATTCCGAAACCCCAATTTCTAACAATTGATTTCTGAAAAGGATTAATTCAATTCCTTTATCATACATTAATGTACCTACAGAGTTTAATAAATCTACTCCTAATTTTTCTTTATTTACCCAATCATTCAATTGTGTTTCATAAGATGCTGACATACGCTTTATTTTTAGTTATAAAAGAGCTGCAAAAATAGGTTTTATAAATACATGAGCCTATAGGAAATGGTAAAATAAACTAGTAAGCTAATGTTGTAGATTGTTGCCCATCCTTGTTTTTTAAAAACTAACGACTATTAACTTATAACCAGTAACTATTTTCTACTTTTACCACATGATTATAGAATTTTACAAATACCAAGGTACAGGAAACGATTTCATCATGATTGATGATAGAGAAAAAGAATTTGACCTAACGGATAATGATTTGATTGCTGCACTCTGTGAAAGAAGAATGGGAATTGGTGCTGATGGTTTAATTCTATTGCGTGAGCATGATACTCTTGATTTTGAGATGATTTATTTTAATGCTGACGGAAAGCAATCCTCAATGTGTGGGAATGGAGGGAGATGTATAATCGCCTTCGCTCAAATGTTAGAAATGACTGAAAGTGAAACTACTTTTATGGCAATTGATGGGGAACATAAAGGAAGGTTAATGGAGGATGGTATTTATCTGCAAATGCAAGATGTAAAAGAAATTGAAGGCGTAGGTGATGGTTTAGTCTTGAATACTGGCTCACCTCATTATATTGAAATGGTGGACGAGTTGGACTATATTGATATTGAAAAAGAAGGAAGAAAAATAAGAAATTCAGCTCCTTTTAAAAAGGATGGAATAAATGTAAATTTTGTTTTGGATGCTACTGAGTTGCAAGTGCGTACTTTTGAAAGAGGTGTGGAAGCAGAAACGCTAAGTTGTGGGACAGGTGTTGTTGCCACAGCTATTGCTATGCATTATGCAAACTGTATTGAAGAAACACTTGTGAGTGTAAAAACTAAGGGTGGAGAACTGACAGTTAGCTTTGAAGAGTTTAATGGTGGTTACCGTAATATTTGGTTAAGTGGAGAAGCTAGCATGGTGTTTGCTGGCGAATTTGCATGCTAGTATCTGCTGAAATAAAGCTCAGGACTTTAGAAGATACTGATTTGGATTTTCTATTTTCATTAGAAAATGATAAATCACTTTGGGCCGTTAGTGGTACAGCTGAGCCGTTTTCATTAGCAGATTTAGCAAATTACATAAGTCATGCCAAACAAGATATTGCTATTGCCGAACAGTTTCGATTTGTTATTGATTGGCAAGGAAAAGCTATTGGTTGTATTGATTTGTATGAATACAATTTTAAAAAACAATCCGCAGGTGTGGGTATCGTTATTCTTAAGGAATTTAGACGAAAAGGTTTTGCAAAACAGTCCCTTACTTTACTTATAAAATACGCTTGGGAGAAATTAGATTTAAAGCAATTGCACACAGGAATTTTCTCGGACAATAAAGCAAGTTTGGCTTTGTTTCAATCTGTTGGTTTTGAGATGGTACGCCAAAATAATTATGTGCTAAACAGATGAAAAATAGTTTAATACTATTTATTATCTCTGTCCTTTTGTTTGCCTGCCAAAGAGGAGAGGTAAGTACTTATACCGAATATTTAAATCATAATGATACCGTAAAGTACATAGGTAAACAGCAATGCCGAGCTTGTCATGCTGAAATTTATGATTCCTATATGCAAACAGGAATGGGGAAGTCCTTTCACTTTGCAACAAAAGAACATTCAGCTTTGTCGGATTCTGAAATGCCAATCATTCATGATTCTATTAAAAATTTATCCTACCAACCTTTTTGGAAAAATGATAGCCTGTATTTAAAGGAATTCCGAATAAAAGGAAAGGATACTACGCATCAACTCATCAAAAAAGTAAATTATAAAATAGGTAGTGGGCAACATACTAATTCTCACTTATTCGAAATTAATGGCTATGTACACCAAATGCCGTACACCTATTACACTCAGGATGAAATTGCAGACTTACCACCAGGATTTGAAAATGGAAATAATACGCGTTTTTCTCGTGAAATTGGTTTGGAGTGCATGAGTTGCCATAATGCTTATCCTAATCATGTTGAGGGTTCGCTTAATCAATATGAAGCTATTGCTAACGGAATAGATTGTGAAAGATGCCATGGGCCCGGAGAGCTGCATGTAAAACAAAAGTTGGCTGGGAATATTATTGATACCTCAAAATACATAGATTACTCAATTGTAAATCCTAAAAGGTTGCCTTTGGATTTGCAGTTTGATGTTTGCCAAAGGTGTCATTTGCAAGGTACGGCAGTGTTGGCTAAGGGAAAAACATTTACTGATTTTAAACCGGGTAAGCATTTAAGTGAGGTGATGGATGTGTACTTACCAAAATACGAAAATGAAGAGTCATTTATTATGGCCTCTCATGTGGATAGATTAAAGCAAAGTGCTTGTTTTAAATCGGCTGAAATGACTTGTGTTACTTGCCACAATCCGCACAAGAGTGTAACTACTTTATCCTCTAGCTATTTTGATAATAAATGTATGCAATGTCATAGCGATTGTAAAGAAGAAGAAACTCAAAACTGTACTTCTTGTCACATGCCAAAATCTACATCTACTGACATACAGCATGTAAGTATTACTGACCATAAAATAGCGATTCATTCAGCTATGAAAAATGAAAAAGGAAATTTCTTAGGTTTGTTTGCCATCAATAATGATGCTCCAACTAATTTGTCAAAAGCAAAGGCTTATTTAAAGCGTTTTGAAAGCTTTGAGCAAAACCCAATGTATTTGGATAGTGCTTTTGTTTTGCTCAATAAAACAACTATTGATTTCCCTGCTTTTATACAATATTACTACCTTAAGAATGATGCCAAAGGTCTGGTTAATTTTGTAATGAGTAATGAGGTAGATACTGCAATATATAGCAATAGCAGTTTGGCATTGGCTTATAGTAGAATTGCTGAGGTGTTCGCACTAAAAAACTTAGCTGTGGATGCTAAAAAGTATTATGATAATGCAGTTTTACTAATGCCGTTCGTAATTGATTATAAGTTAAAGTTGGGAGCTTTTCTAATTGATAACAAACAATTAAAAGCAGCTAAAGTAATTTTTGAAACTGCATTAGCACTTAATCCTACACATAAAGAAATACACCTAAACTTAGGGTATATATTCATTTTACAACAAAATTTCTTAAAAGCAGATTTGTATTTGAAACAAGCCATTGCATTAGATCCTGACTATGTATTGGCCTATGAAAATTTAGCGCTTTCAGCACAAATGCAAAATAAAATGAAAAATGTAAAAGTATATCTCAATAAAATTTTAGAAATTGCTCCGAATCATAATGCAAGATTAATTTTAGAAAATCTATAATATGAAAAGAAGAAGAAAATTTAAGAAAAAATCATCCTTTCGTAAGTTTGTAACAGCATTTGTACTTATTGCAATACTCGGTTGTGGGGGTATGGTTTACGAGTTGTATTCAAGAGTATATCAACTCAATATAGTTTTGCCTGATAATTCCGAGAAGTATATTTACATACCAAGTAATTCTGAATTTCCTGATGTAGTTAAGATTCTCTTAGAAAATGGATTATTGATAAACGCCAATTCCTTTGAATGGTTAGCAAGACAAAAAAAATACGACACTAATATTAAAGCAGGTAGGTATAGAATTAATAGAGCATTAAATAATAATGATTTAGTTAATTTATTGCGTTCAGGTAAGCAAACACCAATAAAAGTCACCTTTAATAATTTGAGAAATAAAGAGCAATTAGCGGGTAAAATTGCTAGTCAGATTGAGGCAGATTCTTTATCAATTTTAAACTATATTACTGACACTACATTCTTAAATAAATTACAACTTAACACTGACAATGTAGCTTGTTTATTTATCCCCAATACTTATGAGTTTTATTGGAATACTTCAGTTGAAGGTTTTGTGAACAGAATGGTAAAAGAGTATTCTGATTTCTGGAATTCGAGCCGAAAGAAAAAGGCTGCTGAAATAAAACTTAATTATTATCAAGTTGCAGTTTTGGCTTCAATAGTTGAAAAAGAGCAAAGTATAAAAAGAGATGAACGCCCTGAGATAGCAGGATTATACCTTAATCGTTTGAAAAAACGAATGAAGTTAGAATCGGATCCAACGCTTATTTTTGCATTAGGTGATTTTACAATAAAGAGAGTATTGAATAAAGATAAAAAAGTTGAATCACCTTACAACACCTACAAAAACAAGGGTTTACCTCCTGGTCCTATCTGTATTCCATCAATTAATGCAATAGATGCTGTGTTGAATGCAAGTGAGAATGATTATATTTTTATGTGTGCCAAAGAGGATTTTACTGGTTACCATAATTTTGCTAAAACTTATGCAAAACATCTTATAAATGCGCGCAAATATCAAAAGGCATTGAATAAACGTAAAATAATGCGTTAATTATATAAATTTGCACCCCTGAAAAAGAAAATAAAATGACTAAAATTAAATTTGGAACAGATGGCTGGAGAGCTATTATTGCAAAAGAATATACTACCGATAATGTAGCAAGAGTAAGTATTGCTGTAGCTGATTGGTTGAATGAAAATAATGAAAACCCATCAGTGGTTATTGGGCACGATTGCCGATTTGCTGGTGAGCTTTTTGCTGAAACTGCTGCAAAAGTGTTGGCAAGTAAAGGTATTTTGGTGAAATTAGCAAAAGGTTTTGTTTCTACCCCAATGGTTTCGCTAGGTGTTGTTAGTGAAAAAGCATCATTAGGGGTTGTAATTACTGCTTCACATAATCCTCCAAGTTATAATGGATACAAGCTAAAAGGTGATTTTGGAGGACCTTTACTTCCTGTTGATATTACTGCTGTTGAAAATAAAATTCCAGATGCAAATTCAGTTGACTATAATGCAATAAGCATGGAGGATTTAGTTGCTGAAGGAAAAGTGATTTATGTTGATTTGGAAGAGATGTATTGTGATCATGCAAAGGCTAATTTTGATTTGGATGCTATCCGTAATTCTGACATGAATTTTGCTTATGATGCAATGTTTGGAGCAGGTATGAATGTTGTAAAACGTTTGTTACCAGAAGCTACTTTATTGCATTGTGATGATAATCCAGGTTTTTTAGGAACTGCACCTGAACCTATTCATAGAAACTTACAAGAGTTTTCTGATTTGATGAAAAATAATGCTTTGGATTGTGGTTTGGCTACTGATGGTGATGCTGACAGAATTGGACTTTATGATAGCAAAGGAAATTTTGTAGACTCACATCATATCATCCTTTTATTAATCCATTACATGGTGAAATATAAAGGAATAAAAGGTAAAGTAGTTACTGCATTTTCATGTTCAGTAAAAGTAGAACAAATGTGTAAGCATTATGGTTTAGAACAAGAAACAGTACAGATTGGCTTTAAGCATATTGCTGGTAAAATGATAACTGAAGATGTAATGATAGGAGGGGAGGAATCAGGTGGTATTGCTATTACAGGTCATATTCCTGAACGTGATGGTATTTGGATGGGATTAATCTTGTTTGAATTTATGGCGAAATCAGGAAAGTCACTAGAAGATTTAATAGCTGAGGTATATGAAATTGTAGGTGAATTTGCTTTTGAACGTATTGATTTACATATTGATAATGATACTAAATTAAGAATTATTGAAGATTGTAAAACAGGGAAATTCACTCAGTTTGGAAAATATAAAGTAGATAGAATCGAAACTACTGATGGTTTTAAGTTCTTCTTTGATGAAGATACTTGGCTTATGATTCGTCCTTCAGGTACTGAGCCTGTTTTGCGTACATATGCTGAAGCTTCAACACAAGAAAAAGTATTTGATATTTTGGCTGATGCCAAAGCGACTATATTGTAAATGAAACAGTTGTTTCTGATATTATTTTGTTTCATTTTTATTACTAGTTCAGCTCAGGATTCGAAAATGCCTAATTATCAGAATAACGGTTTGGATACAGACTTACCAAGTACCCTTGACAAGAAAAAGAGAAACATCTTATTAATTTCAGAGGCCGCTACTTATACTGTAGCTTTAGTAGGTTTAAATCAGCTTTGGTATGCTGGTTATCCAAAAAGCAGTTTTCATTTTATAAATGATAATGGGGAGTGGTTACAAATGGATAAGTTAGGCCATATGACAACTTCCTACTATAGTGGTGTTGCAGGAATTAAAGCTTATGAGTGGACTGGGATGAAGCGAAAAAATGCAATTTGGTATGGTGGTTTGACAGGAACTTTTTTCTTATCAATTATAGAAGTGTTAGATGGACAGTCTAAACAATGGGGAGCGTCATCAGGAGACTTAATAGCAAACACTACAGGTTCCTTATTGGCAATTGGTCAAGCACTAAAATGGAATGAGCAAAGGATACAATTAAAATATTCATACTCTCCATCAGAATGGGCTAGTGAAAATCCTGAACAGTTAGGCGAGAACAAGACGCAAAGAGCTTTAAAAGATTATAACGGACAAACCTACTGGTTGTCATTTAACCTACAATCCTTGTTTGATATTCAAACTACCAATTTTCCTAAGTGGTTAAATGTTGCAGTAGGACATGGTGCTGATGGAATGGTTTCTGCTTATCAAAAAGAAAATGATTCTCAAAGAAAAAGACAGTTTCTGCTTTCATTAGATGTTGATTTAACAAGGATAAAAACAAAAAGCAAAATATTGAATACAGTATTACATTCTTTTGGTTTTATAAAATTCCCTATGCCAACTTTAGAGCTTAGAAATGGAAAATTACATGCACATTCAATTTATTTCTAATGCAATTTAAACTTGGCGATAAAATTCTTTTCAAAACTGAAAATCAGAAAGGAGAGGTAGTTAAAATTAATTCTGCCTACAAGGTAACTGTACAAACCGAAGATGGTTTTGAAGTTACGGCCTCTATTAAGGATTTAGTAAAAGTTGAAGTAAATACAGATAAGGCTGGAGCGTATGGTAATCACTTTCATCAAAAGGATAACGATAACAAGTCAAGTAGTTCTTTTAAACGAGATAAGAGTTCTACCATTTTAAAAATCGATTTACATATTGAACTTTTAAGTGGTAGTTATCAGTATCTGGATAATTTTGAAATTGTTCAGATTCAATTGAATGAGTGTCATTTAAGAATTGAAAAGGCATTAAACAGCAATTATCAAAAACTAATTATTGTACACGGAATAGGAACTGGTACCCTTAAAGCTGAAGTACATAAATTATTGCGTAATTATAATTTACGCTTTTACCTATCTAAGGATGCTGGTGCTACTGAAGTAATGCTGTAGGTTTACTTTTTACTTTCTATTCTTCCGATTATCTCAGTAATTTGCTTGTAAGAAATTCGTTTAGCAATTATCTTTTTATCTTTATCTAATAAATACAGAACAGGAGTTGAGTAGATGTCATACTTATCTCTCCAATCGCTACTAGCTACAGGGTTTCCTTCATCATCATGATTGATGTCTGCAACATTAATCCAATCACCAATTTTTTTAGTATTTATAAATTTCTTCCATTCTGCTTTATCAAATTCTGTTGCAACTGCAAGGGTCTTTATATTCACTCCTGTTCCTATTAAAGAATCCAATTCATTTTTAATTTTTGGTATTTCTTTTTTACAATGCCCGCAAGTTGGCCCGTAAAATACCAATAGGGTGTAATTTGCTTCTATTCCTTGTAGTGTATGTGATTTCCCTAAAGTATCTTTCATGAAAGGTCTTCCGTAAAAATCAAGAAATTCTGATGCTTCTCTACCAATTAAGTTTGGAGCAATCTTTTGGGCTCTATCTGCAATTTTAACCAACTGTGTTGAATCCACCCAGTCACATTGATTAGTGATGTAATAATTTTCAACCATATGTACAAATACTGCATCCATCCCCATGATTTTTGAACGTTCGTAAGTTGATGTAATGTAGGATACTACATATTGAAAAATATCCCCATTTGCTTTTGAAAGTTTAACAAGAATATCAGCAGAAACATTGATTGAATCAGGGTGTTTTGCTGTCAATTTATTCAAGTACTGGTCCATCTTGTTAAAAAAGATTGGCGTTCTTAACATTCTTGCATCAGAGAAGTCAATATTATCCCAAAAGTGTTTTTTATAAAATCGGAATGGAAATGTCTTGTCAGGATTTCCTGTACTATCTAATGGTGATTCGGGTATTACAATTTCAGTAGTTGCAGTAACAATTTTCGAGAAAAACTTATCCTTATAATTTATCATGAAATCGGCTCTGAACTTCTTTACATTCACATCAATAGCATTTGCTTTTTCTTGTAATGCTTTTTTGGTATCTCCTTCAGCAGTTTCAAGTTGCTTTCTTATTGGTGTTACCTGTTTTTGCATTTTAGTAATAAAGTTTAAATACTCATAAAAAGGAGGGTTTTCATTTGAGTTTTTAAAAGACATTCCGCCAATTAAATCATTAAGCTTAGTTGAGAAAGAAAAATGCTGTTCTGATACTATGATGTCAAAATATTGTTGATTTGATAATACAACTAAATACATTCCTCCTTTTAATTCTCTTTCTCCCTTAAATGAGAACTTTCCGTCTACCACTTCAGTAGTGTCAGTTGCATATTGTTTTCCACCAAAGTAATAAGCTAACATAACTGAGGTGTCTTTCAATCCTTCTATTTCCCCACTAATATTATAGCCGATTACCTCCTTAATAGTGTTCTTTTGACCAAATTTACTTTGTGAGTAAGTTTGAGATGTTATGGTTAAGCAAAGGATAAATAATAAAGTTATTTTTTTCATAATATATTTTTGAGTGCGCGAAATTAAGAATCAAAACGAATTTTTACAATAACTATTGCCTATTTTTTAAATATCCATCTAAAAAAACTATTCCAATAATTGCACAACTTCCCAAATAGAAAGAGCTACTCATTAGTTCATTGTCTCCAAAAATTATCAATGCAAAAATTATACTATATACAGGTTCAAGGTTTATTGCCATTATTAAGGAATAAGGAGTTATGTGTCTCATTATTTCTGTCAGCCAAACAAAAACCATTGCAGTACAAAGCGTTCCTAAAAGAATAAGGTAAGTAAAGTCAGTAATTGAGATTTTAGTTGTAAAAACAGTGTAATCTTCCTGGAAAAATAAAATACAACTGATAATAATTACTCCTGAAAGCATTTCAATCATTGTGATTTTAGCAGCCCCAACTTTATTGATATACTTAGCATTAAACAAAGTAAATAGTGTAGCTAGAAAAGCAGCCAGTATCCCATAAAAATATCCCCAAAAATACTTTGTTTCAGTACCCATAATAAAGGCTAAAGCCAATACAACTACTACACCCATTATTACTTCATATAATAGAAGTTTTCTTTTGAAAAAAAAAGGTTCAATTAATGCTGAAAAAAGAGAAGATGTGGCTAGGCAAACTACAGCAACTGATACGGTTGATACTTTTATCGATTCAAAAAAGAATAACCAATGAAAGGTAACTAAAGCGCCAACTCCTAAAAGGCCAATAAAATCTTTTTTGCTGACACTAAATAATTGTTTTTTAAAAGCAAGGAAGATAGCAAGGCTAACAAAAGCAATAGCCATTCTGTACCAGACTAAATGAATTGCACTTAACGAAATTAATTTCCCAAATACTCCAGTTAATCCTAAAACAACTACCATTAAATGTAGTGAAGTTAGTTTATATTTCTTTAGTATGTTATACATGAATTAAATTGATAATTTTGTGCAATAATACAATATAAGAATGAAGATAATTATTTCTCCAGCTAAAAAACTAGCGACTGATAACTTTATAGATAAAGGAACATCTATTCATTTTTTAGAAGAAACTAATTATCTAGTAAAGGAGTTAAAAGCTTATTCAGTAAGTGATATAAAAGACTTGATGAATTTAAGTGATAGCTTAGCTCAATTGAATTGGCACAGGTTTCAGAATTGGAATACTAAAGATGTAGGGCAAGCTTTGTTTATGTTTAAAGGAGATGTTTACCAAGGATTGAAAGCGGAAACACTTACTAATATTGAATTAGACTTTGCACAAGAGAACTTAAGAATCCTATCAGGATTGTATGGTTTACTAAAGCCAAAGGATTTAATTTATCCTTATCGGTTAGAAATGGGGACAAAGTTGAAAACAAAATCTGGAAATAATTTATATAAATTTTGGGAGGATAGATTGCATCAAACACTTCTGTCAGAATTAGAAAATGAAGAGGAAATTATTAATTTAGCTTCAGAGGAATACAGTAAATCCTTACATCTTAAAAAGTTTAGTAACCCTGTAATTACTCCTGTATTTAAGGATTCTAAGAATGGAAAATTAAAGGTAGTTTCTTTCTTTGCTAAAAGAGCTAGAGGTGAAATGGTGAATTTTATTATTAAAAATAAAATTAGAAAATCTGAGAATTTAAAATCTTTTTCAAATTTGGGTTATCAATTTACAGATGAAACTGAAAAAGGAGAGCTTTTGTTTACTAGATAATATGTTGAACGAGTAAGAATTGTTTAGAAAATCATTACCTATTCTGTATTGTAATCTTTTATTAATTATATTTACCACTTAATTAAATAAAATACAATGAAAAACTTTTACACTTTACTATTTGCTTTATTGCTAGCGTTTTCAACTTCTAATGTTCTAGCTCAAGCAGGTCCTTGTACTCTTTCTGGTGCCAGCAATTATATTGACTTTACATCATCATCAACTATAATGATGCACGTATCTGTTAATGGCATATCGCAATATACTTATGGATGGAATGATGGTACTCCGGTAGGTTCTTCAAGTCAAAAACCTTTTTACTCAGGTTGGTGTGTGACTATTACTGATATTATGACAGGTTGTGATACTACAATTTGTGAAAGTTGCATTCCAACTGGTGGAGTTGGTATGTGTACTATGATTTATGCACCTGTATGTGGTTGTGATGGAAATATTTATAGTAATGATTGTGTTGCTATGTATAATGGAATATTTACTTATACATCTGCTATTGGTCCTAACGGTCAATTATTACCTTGTGTGCTTCCAGTTTCATCTTGGGATTGTACTGCTGGTGTATGTGTAGATCCAGGAACAGGTTTAGGTCAATATTCTACCCTTAATGATTGTGTGTTAGATTCTTGTTCTGTTATGCCTCCAGCTGCTTCTTGGGATTGTACAGCAGGTGGTTGTGTTGATCCAGGAACAGGTTTAGGTCAATATGCTACCCAAACTAATTGTCAGAGTATGTGTATTCCAGTAGCTCCATCTTGGGACTGTATAAATGGGGCTTGTATTGATCCTGGTACAGGTTTAGGTACATATATCTCTTTAGGTCTTTGTAATAGTGTTTGCGCGATTACACTGTCTTGGGACTGTGTAAATGGGACTTGTGTTGATCCGGGAACAGGTTTAGGGGCATATAATTCTTTAGGTGTTTGTATTGGTGTTTGTGCGATTACACCATCTTGGGATTGTGTTGGAAATGCTTGTGTAGACCCTGGAACAGGAGCAGGAATGTATGCTAGTCAAGCTGCTTGTGCTAATGTTTGTTTAGTAAGTGGAGTTGAAGAACAAACTACAAGCAAAAAACTTCTTAAAATTACTGACCTATTAGGTAGAGAAACAAAAGGTTCTAAGAATGACGTTCTTTTCTATATTTATGATGATGGAACAGTAGAGAAAAGAATAGTTATAGAATAAAAAAGTTGTTTGAGTATGCTGCATAATAAATCATTATATATATTCCTTTTGCTTATTGGGTTATTTTCCTGTAAGAAAGATGTTGAAATTATTAATGATAATGATGCTCCTTACTATGGTGAAATCCCAACTTTGTTATTGGAAAATTATGTAAACCGATTATATATTGATTTACTCGGAAGAGAACCTCTTGATCCAGAAATGGAAAATGATGTTCAGTTTTTAAGAGATAAAGATATTACTTTAGAAAGTAGAGGGGAACTTATAATAAAACTACAAACCGACACCAATTTTATTGAAGGAGATTCCTCTTATAAATTTGCATATTATCATAGGATGTATGATATGATAAAGGTTCGATTAATTGAGGGGGCTTCTAATAATTATTTAGGAGTTGAATTAAATATTCATTATTCGGCTTATTTAGTTGATTCAGTTAGTGGAAATATGCTGGATGCAAACAAGAAACTTATAAATTATCATAAAGTAAATGATGTTTTAATATCAGAATTGCAATACTATAACGGGCTAATTGAACTCAATGAAATGCATAGAAGAATGATTTTCAATTCAGTTTATGATAATATTAATATGAATACTTTTAATTTTATTAATGCTGCTTTTGATAATCTTCTTTTTCGTTATCCAACACAGTATGAATTTGATGAAGTATATAAGATTATTGAAGATAATACTGCTCAGATAGTGTTTGGTGGTTCAGTAAATAATAAAGGTGATTTTACACATCTTATTTGCAATACTAAAGAATTTTATGAAGGTACTATTGTATGGTGTTATGGTACTTTGTTAGCAAGAAATCCAACTACTGAAGAAACAGCTGTTTTAATGGAAACTTATTTTTTGGATAAAGATTTTCAGAAAATGCAAAGAGCGGTAATGAAAACAGATGAATATGCTCACTTTAACTAATCCCTTATGAAAAAGATAACTCTACTATTTTTTTGTTTATCAGTATTAGCTACATCTTGTAAAAAGGATGATATCATTTATGATGTAAATCAAGTAAACGCAACTTCATATAATGCAAATAAAAATAAGTTAAAAACTATATCTCAATATATCTCTATTTTATATGCAAATTTGTTCCAAAAGGCTTTGTCAGCAAACGAATTAGTTGAGATTACGAACTGTATTGAATCAATTGGAGATAAAGAGGTTGCTCATGAATTAATCTTAAGTAATTTTATGAATAAATCAGGAGTTACTTTGCCATCTGATTCACTTATGAGGACTGATGTTAATGCTTTTATTGAACAAACCTATAAGCGATTTTATGTACGAGATTTAACAGAGGCAGAACGAGAATTCTTCTTGAATTTCTTTGCATCACATCCTGATGTATCAGTAGAGATGGTGTATTCTGCATTTTCTTTGTCTAACGAATATCAGTTTTATTAATATGAAAAGAAGAAACTTTTTAAAAAATACTGCTTTAGGTGCTGCTGCAATCACAGCTCCTTTTATCTTACCAAGTGGTAGATTATTTGCTGCAACAGGAAGTCGTATGGCCGATCATGTTGTTTTTGTTGCATTTGCAGGAGGAGTTAGGCAGCAAGAATCTATTTTACAAAGATATTTAGATGATAGTCAAGATTATCCAAGTGTTGGAAACATCATGTATAACATGTTTGATGGTGCACCACCCACCGATAAGATTGTTTACGGAACAGATGGAATAATAAGTGGAGATACTCCAATCCCTAAATTATTATCTCAAACTTTACAGCAACAGGGTACTTTATTCAAGGAAGTAAATGCATCAGCAGTTGGTCATTATGCTGGAGTAAACACTTTGTTGACAGGAAACTATTTGTATTCTCAAGGCTTGAAAATGAAACCTTCAATGCCAACAATATTTGAATATCTAAGAAGACATCAGGGGGTAAAGGCAACAAAAACTTGGTTTATAGGAAATGGAATTGGTAATTCTTTACCTTTATTGGATTATAGTTTACACCCTGACTATGGTTCTCAATTTGGGGCTAATTTTTTAGCGCCTACAATTACTTTTGGTGATGATGGAGAAAAGCATCTTAAAAATGCAAAAATATATCATCCTGAAGATGAGTTGGACCCTATGTATAAAATGAAATATTTTTTAGACAATGTATGGTATTCACAAGGGAAACCTTTACCTAATATTGGTAATACTGAAGAAGAAAAAGCAGAGATCAAACAATTTGTAAAAGATATGTTTGTGAAAAAAGAAAATGGAACAATTGCTCATCCTCCCTCTGCAGCTAATGGAGATGGACAAACTGTAGGTTATGCTTGTGAAGTGCTAAAACGATTTAAGCCAACTTTTTCAGTAGTTTATTTGTCATCTGTAGATGGCTGTCATTCTGATTTTTCAGGCTATTTAAAAAGCTTGCATGCAACTGATCATGCTGTCGGTCATTTATGGGATTATATTCAAAATAATATACCAGAAATGGCTGGCAATACAACTTTAATTGTTTCACCAGAACATGGTAGGAATTTAGAATCGAATAATATTGTTGATGCTAATGCTTTTACTGGCTTTGATCATTCAGATGCTAATAGTAGAAGAATTTTTAACATGATGATTGGTCCCGGAGTTGATTCTAATTTAACAATAGGGAATGAAAATAATCAAATTGGAGATATTGTAAATATTACACCAACAATAGCTGAAATTTTAGGTTTTAAAAATGAAGTGATGAGTGCAGGGCTAACAGCAAGTAATAAGTCTCTATTTGATTTGATATAACAATGAGAAAAAGTCTTTATATATTTATTATTATTTCTTTAGTTTTTAAAGCTTGTAAAAAAGATGGAGAAATTAATCCTTATGATAATCCCAATCTAAATTCTCCTGAAGATACTACTACAAACTATTTTCCTGACGCAACTACTTTTCAAGCACTTCACAATAATATTTTCATTCCTACTTGTGCAAATTCTGGTTGTCATGATGGTGCTTTCGAACCCGATTTTAGAACTATTGAAAGTTCGTATAATACACTTGTTTATCAGCCAGTAATAAAGAATGACAATCTGAATACTTATGAGTTTAGAGTAAAGCCAAGCAATTCTGACAAGTCAGTTTTATATAAAAGGTTAATTGAAGATATTGATGGAATCTCAGGAATTATGCCACTTTCCGCAGAATATAATCCTGAGCATTATTGGCTCGATCATAAGGAAGAATATATTCAAAATATAAAAGATTGGATAGATAATGGCGCTAAGGATATGTTTGGTAACTTACCCTTACAACCCAATAATATTCCTGAAATGAGAGGCGCAATTGCTTTTGTTACAGGACAAAACACTCCTTTGTCAAGAGAAATGCCAAGAGGAACGATCTATGTGCCATCATCAGCTAATTCAATTGATTTATGGTTTTCTGTTCAGGATGATATTTTAGCAACCAATGAATTAAGTTATAATAAAATTAAGTTTTCTACGAACTTATTTGATTTTGAAAATAAACCTGAATTTGCTTTAGAGATTATTATGCCTCCTAAAAATGAAACTGGTTATTATGTTAGCACAACTGATGATTTTTATCATAAATACACCCTTAATATGTCCACTTTTACTACTGGAGATATTGTTTTTATAAAAATATATGTAAAGGATGATGTTAATCCAGTTACTGAAATCCCGTCAAATGGATCAGATTATAATATTGTAAAACACTTTACATTCACAGTGCAATAATAATGAAAGGAATAACTTATATATTATTAGCAGTTTCATTAGTTTTTTCTACTTGTAAGAAAGTTGAGGTTGAAGATGATTTTTTGATAAGTCTGATTGAAACGTCTCCCTCAAGTATTGTTGAGTTTGAAGAAAATATTAATATAAGAATTTCATATAGTCACGCTAAAGGATTTTTGGGTTTTTCTGATCCTGATTATTTGTCATTAGAAGTTAAGGATAGTCGACTTTCTAATCCCGATTATTATCATCTAGTTCCGTTAAGCCCTCCGCAAAGTGATGTTTCAATATCAGGAGAGATACTTATTGAAGTGGATGCTCCATTTATATTCGGAAATGGAAATGCAGAAACTTTAACTTTTACTATTCGTATTCAGGATAAAGATAAAAATTGGAGTAATAAAGTTACTACTGATTTAATTACAGTAAATAAGTGATGAGATATTTTTTAATTTTAGTTTTTATGTGTTTTGGAAATGGGGTATTTGCACAGTACACCATGTCCAACAGTACAGTGTTTGACTGTGAGGGAACATTAACTGATAGTGAAGCTAACACAAATAATCCAGGATGGTATGCGCATAATGAAAATTATTCTTTTACTATTTGTCCTGCCGGTGCAATTTCTATTACCATAGATTTTTCTTTTTTTGAAACAGAACCACAGAATGATTATATAATAATTTATGATGGTCCAGATAATACTTACCCAATTCTTTCCGGCCCATATTCTGGAGTAAATTTACCTCCTCAAATTACTTCTTCTGGCTGTGTTACTATTGACTTTGTTTCGGATGTAAATGTTGCTGCTGAAGGATTTGAATTGAGTTGGGAATCTCAAATTTCTGTTCCACAACCACCAATAATTAGTTTGCCAACAGCCGTAAGTTGTAGTTTAAGTACCTTAATTATTCAATTAGATCAATACATTCATTGCGACTCAGTAGTAACAGCTCAGGTTCTTGTGGGCGGGCAATTGAATCAGTCAGTAAATGCAACAGCTTTAAATTGTATTAATGATTCTACTAATCAGATTCAGCTTTCTCTTTTTCCTGGTTTAAATGAAAGCGGTACTTATAGTATTTCTTTTCAATCTTATTTTAAAGATGATTGTGATAGTATTTGGGATCTAACATCAACCTTCCAGTTTATAGTTAATGATTGTCCCTTAATAGTAGAGCTATCAGCTGATAATGATACAATTTGTATAGGAGAATGTGCTGATTTATCTACTTATGTAATTGGTGGTGATGCAACATCTTATTCTTACAGTTGGAATCCTGCTTGGAACAATAGCCCTGGTGTTTGGACGGTTTGTCCTTTAGTGACAACTTCTTATATTGTTACTGTAAGTGATGCTAGTATGGCAGCTTCACAAAGTGATACAATAACTATTGTAGTCTTAAACCCACCCACAACTCAATCTTCTATTAGTATTTGTCAAACTGACCCTTCAATTAATTTGATTGCTAATCCTATTGGTGGTTGGTGGTGGGGATCAGGAATTACAAATGGAAGTAATGGAACCTTTAATCCAGTTGGATTAGCTCAAGGAGTATATACAGTTACTTATGGAATTGGTGGATGTACAGATGATTTGGATGTTACAGTGCTAGGAATTAATGCAGGTCCAGATATTTCTGCTTGTTTTAATACTAGTTTTAATCTTAATTCTTCCGTGACAACTCCAGGGGGAGTTTGGTCAGGTTGTAATTGCGTTCAAGCAAATGGAAATATTACAACAGGGAATAACCTTGCTATAATAACAGCAATTTATACTTTGCCTAATGGATGTTCGGATACTTTATTGGTAACCGTTTCAGGAATTACTACTCCAGCTAATGTTACTCTTTGTCAAAATTCAGGTAATTACGGACTTTCCTTTATGCCTGCTAATGGTATCTGGTCAGTATTGCCTGACAATCCTCAACAGTCAAGTTCTTGTATAAATCCTATTTTGCAATTTCCATTTCAGGATGGCTTTGAGTTAGGCTTAGGGAATTGGACACATGACCCTACTAATGATTTTGATTGGGAAGTTAACAATGGTGGAACTCCTTCAACAGCAACTGGACCAAACTCTGCTTTTGAAAGTTATAATTATATTTATACTGAAGCCTCTAATGCTAATAGCCCAGCAAAGGTTGCAGCTATTATTAGTCCTTGTTTAAATTTATCAGCTTATAATAATCCTGTTTTACATTTTTGGATGCATAAACAAGGGGCAGGTCAAGGTAGTTTTGCTATTGATGTTTCAATTGATAATGGTGTAAATTGGAATTTAGATTATTGGTATATATCTGGTGATTTAGGAAGTCAATGGGAAGAATATTCTATTTATTTATCTGCCTTTAATGCTACTGAAGTTAAATTACGTTTAAGAGTAATTACGGGAAATTGGCAATCAGATATTGCAGTAGATAAATTATCAATTTTAGGAGGACCTGTGACTGCTGATGGATTCTTCTTAACAGATGTAGCCACTGACGGTTTGCATAATTTAATGTACTCTATTCAGGGATGTGATGATTATGTTGATGTTTTAGTTAATGAGATAAATGCAGGTTTTGATTTAGTAGTTTGTCCTTCTTCTTCTCCATTTAATTTGATTGGTAGCCCTTTAGCAGGAGTTTGGAATGGATTATATATTACTAACCAAATTGCAGGAACCTTTAATCCATCATTAGGTGCAGGTGTTGATTTAGTTACCTATACTTTTGGCGGATGTACGGATACAGCAGAGATTTCAGTTCTGGATACTGATATTCAGATTGATACTCTATTTCTTTGTATGAATGAAGGAATTCAGCAATTAGATTTAGGAACAGTTCCTAGAACTCCAGCTAATGGAGTTTGGACTGGAAATGGAATAACTACTTCTAGTTTTCCTGGTGAATTTAGTCCTCAAATTGCAGGGGTAGGAATTCATACTTTAACCTTCACAGCTAATAATTGTTCAGATAATTTAATTGTAAAAATTGCTCCTCAATCAGTCTTGTTGGATACTCTTATCTGTCAATCCTCTACTGATATTATATTAAATATTAACCCCAGTGGTGGTTATTGGATAGGTAATGGTATTATTGATAATAACACAGGTTTATTTTCCCCAAGTCAGTTAAGTTTAGGACAGCATTATTTAGCTTATACAGCTGTTAGTGGTTGTATGGATACTTTTAGTATTGCAGTTTATGATTTTCCACAATTAAGTCTTTCTGGCTTAACCCCAACTTATTGTTTTAAGGATACTAATATTTTTGTAAGTACTATGCCCTCTGGTGGTGTTTTGACAGGAAATGGTGTGAGTGGGTCTTATTTTAATCCATCTCAAGCAGGAGAAGGCTATCATACAATTACTTATGCATACGGAAGTGGAGTTTGCATTGAAACTATTGATTTTGTTGTATTAGTTAGTGGTGAGTTATTGGCTGATGTCTATAGTTCAGAAGATACTATTTGTAATGGTGATTATCTTAATATTAGTGTTAGTGCTAGTGGTGGGATTGGTAATTATAGTTTTAGTTGGGATAACGGATTAAGTAATAGTTATAGTCATTTAGTAACCCCCTCATTAACAACAACTTATTTTGTTTCAGTATCTGATGGTTGCTCGGGTAATATAGTTGATAGTATTTCTGTATTTGTATTTCCAAGTTTTTCAGCAAGCTTCTCTACTTCAAACAAGCTATGTTATGGTGAGTTAGGTTTTGCTAAGGTAAATATCACTCCAACTGCAAACTATTCCTATTTATGGAATAGCAATCCAGCTAATTTTACGGATAGTATTATTGATTTCGTTAACAAAAGGTATGAAGTTACTGTTATAGATGTTATCACAAAATGTCAATTATCGGATACTATTAGTATCCCAGGATATGATGAAATTGCGGCTTTATTTTTTCCTAATAAAACAGAATGTATTTCTTTAATAGATGCAGAGTTTCAATTTTTAGATAATAGTATTATTAATCCTCTTGAGTTGAGTCAAACTTCTTTTTGGGATTTTGGAGATAATTCAACAACTCCTTATGTTTTTGCAGAAAACCCTATTCATATATATGCTGATACGGGTTTATTTTCTGTCGAATTAGTATTAGAAAATACAGGAGGGTGTATAGATTCCTTCGCAATTGAAGTGTGTGTTAATGCTGATAATAAAATATTTACACCAAATAGCTTTACACCAAATGGTGATTATTGTAATGATGAATTCTATGCAATAGGATTAGGAAGTTTTTATTCTTTTAATATTAAAATTCATAAAAGGTGGGGTAGTGAAATAATTTTTGAATCGAATGAAATTTTACTTACCACTCAGTTACAGGATGGTAATATCTGTAGTAATTTTGAAAGTCCGGATCCGTATTATAAAATGGGAAGATGGGATGGCGTTATGATTGATGGAAATTTATCAACCCAGGGGGTATATCCTTTTGTAATTGAATATAAACAAACCAAGGCTAGCATAACTGAGGTTATTGTTGGTCATATAACTTTAATAAAATGATAATACTTAGCACAGGATTTGGCAATGGCATAATAACTATTTTATTGATTCTATTAATAATTTTACTATTAATGATATTTCGTAAAAAGTATATTTTTAAAGGATTAGCAATTATTAATAAAGTAATCCTCCCATCTTTAATTAGAAAAGATTTATCTAAACTTAAGGGTTATGAAAAATTAATTTTTGGATATAGGTATTGGGTTACAAAAAATAGCTTGTAGACTTATTCTTTTTTATTTTTGAATTCATAGTTGTAATCAACTATTTCCCATTTTGTTTTATCATTTTGTTTTAAAAGGATATATTCTGTATGATTTATAGTGTTTATATAGCTAGATGTATACTCTATAAAAACATAAAAGCCATCCTCCATTCCTTCTACTTCACTTTCAAATTTCAATTCTGATACTTTCCTGCTTTCAAGTTCTCCAAATTCAAACATCAATTCTTTTATTAAGCTTATCCAGGTTTCTTGCTTATATCTTACCTTAACTTCATTTGAGAGCAAATCAAATGCACTCTCGTATTGTTTATCGTTAATATTACTTAACCAACTTTCAGCAACTATACTTGCATCTTTAATGTATTTCTCGGTATATTTTTGTGCACTTGCTATAGACATGCTTATTATTGAAATAAGCATTATAATTAATTTTTTCATGTTTAATTTTTGATGTGTAAAAATAGTAATTTCCAACTTTAATCAGAAGTAAAACGCATTTTAAAAGGCTTAAGTATTATATGATTGATTAGATTTGCTCTTTAAAACTAACTAAATTGATAAGATTGCAATGTAAGTTATTAACGACCTTACCTAGTGATTAAAACCCTCTTATCTAGTAGAGAATATATTATTTTATATTACATTAGTTTTATTCTAATACCATGATATACAAGTAGTTGCGTATTATTTTATTTTTAATGGTATTTTGTTTTCTAAAGTTATTTTTAAAAGTTGATTTAGTTTTATATTTTGTAGTTATTAACAATATATATTAGCCTTATCTAGTGAAATTCAAATTGTATCATATTTTTTTCTATATTAGTCCCAGTAAAAATTTATTAACCAAAAAAAAAACTATGGCTTATAAGCACACAAACGAAAGAGGTACAACTTACTACTTACACAAGCAAGAAGTTACTTTAAAATCAACAGGAAATGTACAAACAATTTATTTCTTTGCTAAAGAAGAATTAACTGTTTCTAAAAAAGGAAATCCAGTAACTTGTTTAGACGCTTTACCTGACGGTAAAATGGTTAAAGAAAATAGCAGAACAGGTTTACCATTTGTTAAAAAGAAATAATTTCTTTTTTTTATAAAAAGAAAAGCCCTAACATTTGTTAGGGCTTTTTTTATGCTTTGTATTTTATTGTTTAATCTTTTAACATTGATACATAGTATAATAAGTAGGTAGCAGCTGCTAATGCTGCAACTACATAAGTACTCGCTGCCCATTTTAAAGCATCATTTGCGTAAGTTAATTCTTGTTCACTTGTAATGCCAGATGAACGCAACCAAACTAGAGCTCTTCTGCTAGCATCAAATTCAACAGGCAATGTAACTAAAGTAAAAACAGTAACTATAGCTTGTAGGCCAATAAATACCATCAGAAGGTTAGTAAATCCTAGCCCGATATAGCTTCCTCCTATTAGACCAATAATAAAAACTGTACTCATCATCTTATTACTCATGTTAACTATAGGAACCATCTGTGAACGCATTTGTAACCAGGAATATGCAGTAGCATGTTGAACTGCATGCCCACATTCATGTGATGCTATTGCAGCTGCAGAAACATGTCTCCCTTGATATACATCAGGGCTTAGGTTTACTGTTTTATCCATTGGGTTATAATGGTCAGTTAGTTTTCCAGGAACTGAAATTACTTTTACATCATATATATGATTGTCAGCTAACATTCTTTCCGCTATTTCTTTACCACTCATTCCTGAAAGGGTAGGGATTTTACTGTATTTCTTTATTTTACTTTTAAGTCTTGAGCTCACTATACCTCCAGCAATCATAAAGGCAATCATTATTATCCAAATCATAGTTGTATTTTATTTTTTTGCAAAATTAGGAAAAATTCCTCCTTACTATACAACAATAATATAGTAATTTTGTTGTATAAAACTTAAGCAAATGAAACGACCGTTAATTTTAGTAACCAATGATGATGGTGTATCTGCCTCAGGAATCCGTTATTTAATTCGAATTATGAATGATTTTGGTGATGTTGTTGTTGTTGCTCCTGATGGGCCTCAATCAGGAATGGGACACGCTATTACGATTGATTCGACTTTAAGATGTGATAAGATTGTAATTGATAAAGGACCTCAAAAAGAATATGCATGTAGTGGTACTCCTGTTGATTGTGTAAAATTAGCTGTCAATCAGTTGTTAGAAAGAAAACCTGATTTATGTGTTTCAGGTGTTAATCATGGTTCTAATTCTTCAATCAATGTTATTTATTCAGGGACTATGTCAGCAGCAGTTGAGGGGGCTTTGGAAGGAATTCCTTCTATTGGTTTTTCATTGTTAGATTATGCTCATGATGCTGATTTTTCTGAAGCAGAAATGTACATAAGAAAAATAGTGCAATCAGTATTAGATAAAGGTATGGATAAAGGTGTTTGTTTGAATGTTAATATCCCAAAAATAAAAGAAGATCAGGCAATAAAAGGAATCAAAATATGTAGGCAAGCTAGTGCTAATTGGGAAGAAGAGTTTGAAAAAAGGGTTGACCCAAAAGGAAGAACTTATTACTGGCTTACGGGTAAATTCGTTAACTATGATAAAGGAACAGATACTGATGAGTGGGCATTAGCAAACCATTTTGTTTCAATTGTTCCTGTTCAATTTGATATTACAGCTTATCCTTCAATATCATCCTTAAATAAAATATTTTCTAATGATGAATAGAGATGTAGCTAAGGGTTTTTCCATTGGTGTTCTTGCGCCAATTACTGTGTTCGTTATTTATGTAGGTTTTTATCTTGAGGTTGAATTCGATATAGCAATTGATACCATTAATAGAATGGGAACTATGACGCATCATATTAGTTTGAGTGTATTTTTAACCAACACAGTTTTGTTTTTCATGCAGATAAAAATGTTTCGAGATGAAATTGCTAGAGGGATACTTGGTGCTACAATAGCTTATGCAATTTTAGTACTTATCTTAATTTTATTCTAATGAAATTTTACATTATTACTGGTGAACCTTCTGGGGATTTACATGCTGCTAATTTAGTAGAGGAACTTAAAAAATGTGATAGTGAGTTAGAGATTAGAGCTTGGGGAGGAGAGCGCTTACTAGCGCAAGGAGTGGAGTTAGCTAAACACATAAAAGAAACTGCTTTTATGGGGCTTTTGGATGTCTTGAAAAATTTAGGGGCTATAAAGGAAAATTTAAATTATTGTAAGCAAGATATTTTAGAATATAAACCTGATGCGCTTATTCTAGTCGATTATCCTGGTTTTAATTTGAAGATTGCAAAGTTTGCAAAACAGCAAGGAATAAAGGTGTTTTATTATATTTCTCCAAAAGTTTGGGCTTGGAATAAAAGCAGAGTAACTAAAATTAAAAGATTTGTTGATGAACTTTTAGTGATTTTTCCTTTTGAAGTTGATTTCTATCAAAAATATGGAATGAAAGTAACTTATGTTGGGAATCCTCTGTTGGATGAAATAGGCAAAGGAAACTTTAGTTTTTCCTGTAGTACTGAAAAACCAATTATTGCTTTGTTACCTGGCAGTAGAAAACAGGAAATAGAAGGTATACTTCCTGAAATGTTAACTATAGTTAATGATTACCAGAATCATCAGTTTGTTATTGCAGCAACTAATAATTTTAGTAAGCAATATTATCAGTCTTTCATTAAAGAAAATAATGTAAAATTAGTGTTTGATGAAACATATGGTTTGCTTTCAAATGCTACTGCTGCTTTAGTTACTTCTGGTACTGCAACTTTAGAGACTGCATTGTTTAAAGTGCCACAAGTAGTATGCTACAAAACTAATTGGCTTACTTATTTTTTAGCAAAAAATCTGATTAAAATTAAGTATTTATCTTTAGTAAACATCTTAATGGATAAGTTGGTAGTAAAGGAACTTATTCAGAATGAATTGAATGAAAACAGGTTAAAAATTGAATTAGACATCCTGTTAAATGATAATGAGAAAATCTTAACTAATTATGATAAATTAATTGTTTTGCTAAACAAAAAGGGAGCTTCAAAGAATGCTGCTCAGTTTATAATTAAATCTATTTAGATTCTTTGTAATCCTGAATTTTCTTAAACGTTAATTCCATTGGCAGACAGTTATTTGCCAGAATAAGATCAGTCCCACTATAATGTATTGTTCCAAAACCATCTCTTACTGACCATGTAAATGTACTAGATTGGGAGTCTTCCCAAGCAAGTGTAAAGTGCACTGCATCAGGATCAATAGGGTAGCAAGCGGGCACATAACTAAGTGCTAATGTAGCCTGAAGACTTCCGACATAATCATTTCCAACATATATATCTAGCCAATCTACACCAATATTATCAAAATATAGTGCTGCGGCTACATCTTCAAAAAACACCACATCAGCTTCATATTCACATAAAAAGTATGGTAATGGAATGTTGTAGTTTATAGCATATGGATCACTGCATACATACAAACAAGAGCCATCATCAATAGTTGAATTTGGATCATAATTATAAGCAGTTAAATCTGTACAGCCATTCAGATATATACACGAACCATCATCATTATCTGCATTAGAATTAAAATTTTGTGCATAAACATCCGTACATCCATCTACTAATACTTCAACAGAACATGAATTTATAACAACCGCTAACATTAATAATAAAATAGTTTTTTTCATAGTGATAATTTTGATGTAAATATATTAAATTTATCCAAATGAATAACTGGAATAAAATACCGCTTTTTAGAATAATACTCCCTTTCCTAATAGGGATTGTTATTGCCTTTCATTTTCAACTTTCTACAGTTTATTTGTGCATTATTATTGTAGCTGCTGTAATTGGTATTTTATATATTAGTTATTTTAAACGCTATTTCTCATCTTTTAGCAAAAGGTGGATATTTGGCGTATTAATTAATTTCCTTTTTTTGGTTTTTGGAGTGCTAATTACCCAGCAACATAAACCGGTCAATAAACGCTTTCATTTTGAAAAATATAGTGCAAATGCGTCAGTTGTTGTACTGAAAGAAGATATAGTTACTAAAGCTAGATCCTATAAATGTGAGGTTGAAGTTATTGCTGTAAATTCAGGAAATAATTGGCAAAATACGCAAGGGAAAGCAATTCTATATTTAGCTAAAGATACTCTTGCGGAATTATTAACTTATGGAGATAAGCTACTTATCAGAGGCAAGTGGCAAGCAATAGAAAATCCTAGTAATCCTGCACAGTTCAATTATAAAAACTTTTTATTAAATAGTAATATTACTGCTCAGCAATATCTTCAAAATATAAACTGGAAATTAATTTCATTCTCAGATAATAATTCCTTAAGAAAATTAGCTTTTGTGTATCAGAAAAAATTATTGACACATCTAGAGCGTTATTTTCAAAATGAAGAATTAGCAGTTATTTCTGCTTTGTTATTAGGCTACAAGGATTTGTTAGACAGAGAAACAATTATGATTTATTCTAGTTCGGGAGCCATGCATGTGTTGGCTGTTTCTGGCTTGCATGTTGGAATAATTTATTTGTTACTGAATTCTTTATTTCTATTTTTTGAAAAATTCAAATATGGGAAGTATTTAAAGGCAATTTTTCTTATTTTATCTCTTTGGGCTTATGCATTACTTACTGGTTTGTCTCCTTCAGTACTCAGGGCATCTACTATGTTTTCTTTTATTATTATTGGCTCTGCACTTAAGCGGGAAACTAATATTTATAATACCCTTGCGGCATCAGCTTTTGTGTTACTATTATACAATCCATATATTTTATTGCAAGTTGGTTTTCAGCTTTCGTATGCTGCTGTATTGGGGATTGTTTATTTACAACCTAAGTTGTATAGACTGATGTATACTAAATATTGGTTATTTGATAAAATTTGGGCAATTACTACTGTTTCTATTGCAGCACAATTAGTTACATTTCCACTTGGAATGTATTATTTTCATCAGTTTCCTAATTACTTTTTATTGTCTAATCTGTTTGTTATTCCTTTGGCTACTTTTATTATTGGTGGAGGTGTATTATTGTTTGTAATTAGTGCTATTCCATTTTTATCAGGTTCTTTGTCATGGGTAGTTAATAAGTTGCTTTTGTTTCTAAACTTTTCGGTACAGTGGGTCGAAAATTTGCCTTATTCCTTGAGTTTAGGAATTAGTATAACGATAATTGAAACGATAATTATTTATGCTATTATTATCTTGTTTTTTTCTTCAATTATTAAGCGGAAAGCAAGATTATTTCAGCTGTCTTTTGCTTTAGCAATCTTTTTTATGTTTTTACAGATAAAGGAACAATATAGAACTGGTAAACAACAGTATTTTATAGTATATGATGTTCCAAAAGAAAGGGCTATTGATTTTGTGGATGGTAACAAAAACTATTTTATTGCTGATAAAAATTTATATAATGATAAAAGTAAAATGCGATTCAATATTCAGCATTTTAGGTGGGAGAGGAGAGTAAAGAAATCTACCTTAGTATCTAGGGTGTTTAAAACGAATAATTACTTTAGAAAAGACAATTATATTAAGTTTTTTAATAAGAAAATATTACTGTGGGATAATGACTTTGTAAAACCAACTACTCATTTAGATTTCGATTATATTGTTGTTTCCGATAAGATAAAACTAGATTTGAAAAATATAAATTGTAAAATATTAATTATTGATTCTTTAGTACCCAAATATAAATGGGAGCAAATAAAAAAGGAATGCCATAAGTATGACATTCCTTTTTATAATGTTAACACCCATGGTGCTTATTTAATTGATATTACTTCTTAAAACTAATATTAAACTTTATTGCCTAGTATGATTTATAGTAATATTAGAAGTCATAGTCATGCCATCCTCATCTTCAGTATCATCCAAAATTACTACCATATCTGTACTTGTAACTGTACATGAATTTGTTTCAGTTTCACCATCTTCAGTAATTGTTAATACATTACCTGAATGGGAATATGGAATAGATTCTCCATCCATCATCATTTGACCACCAGCAGTAAACTCAACATCTGTAAACTCCCAAGATGTATCTGCAGGTGTTGTGGTGTAGCTAGTATCCATTAAGATTATTCCTCCCATAGTAGCGGAATAATTAATTGCAGCAGAAGTTGGTGACCAGGTTCCTACAATACTATAAATACATGAATTGTCGTCATCTTCTGCATCAGCATTGTAATTTGTTGCAATTGCATCAGTACATCCTTCTTCTTTTTTACAAGCAGTAAAGATCAATGATACTGCTAATAAGGTGTAAATTAATTTTTTCATTTTTTTTTAATTAGTTAATATTTTGCAATAATAGGTTTTTAAACTTAAAGTGTTATGCTAAGCATAGTACTTTTGGTTTTACTAGAGAAGATGGTTAAATAAAATAGATTGCTACAACAAACCAAACTGGCTTAAATGATGTGAATAATGTTTCCTTTGAAAGAGAATCCATTGCTTAGTATTTAATTCTCCAAAATAAGGGTGGATAGCTTTAAAATCTGTGTTTTCAATTAAGAATGCAAGCATATTATCGCTTGAGGTTATTAACTCATCTTTTAATTCTTCAATATTCTCAATAATATTCTTGGTAAAATTGAAGCCAATATCATTTGGAACAGCTAATCCTTTTTTAATCTCTTTATCAGTATATAAAAAGGCAATTGCTTTTTCAACATACTCTTCTTTAATTAATAGAGTGTTATTTCCAAAATGCATCATTTTACTGCTTTGTATTAAATGGATTAGCATTTGATTGGCAGTCATAGTTCCCCATTCTGCTTTACTATCTTCTTTTAAGTTTTCTAGAGCAGTAGTTAAGGTTGTATCAAAAAAATGAGTTAGTTTTTTTTCCATTCTTTTTGTTCTTTTTTAGATAGGAAAGTCCAAGCAACAATTCTGGTAATTTTATTACCAGTACCCATATTAATTGTCTTAACTTCAGTAGCTTCAATCTTTTCTAAAGAACTATAAATTCTATTCAGATTTTTTTCATTGGAAACTAATGTAGTAAACCACAAGCAGTTTTCAGCATAGTTTATGCTTTCGGTTATCATGTTCTGTATGAACTGCTTTTCTCCTCCTTCATAGATCAGTTCATTTACCATTCCTGAAAAGTTGAGTTGTATATTTTTTGATCTTTTTCCGGTAAGGTTTCTTACTTTTCGCATACTACCTTTAAGGGCTTCTTTTTTTGAAGCATGAAAAGGAGGGTTGCAAATACTCACATCAATTTTATCCTTAGGCTTAATAATTCCTTTAAAGATGTTATTTTCATCTTTTTGCAATCTGAATTTCACTTTCCCTTTAAGTGTAGGGTTTGCTTTTATGATTTCTTTTGCACAAGCAATAGCATCAGCATTTACCTCAGAAGCAATAAAATTCCATTGGTATTCGCTAACTCCAAGTATGGGATAGATGCAGTTTGAACCAACTCCAATATCCAAGCAAGTAATATCATTATTTTCCCCTAACAAATCAGACATATAATGAATGTAATCTGCTCTGCCAGGTATAGGAGGGCATAAATTAGTGTCAGGGAAATCCCAATTTTTTATTCCGTAATAATTACTTAAAAGTGCTTTATTAAGTAGTTTTACAGCTGCAGGATCAGAAAAACGGATTGAATCCTCTCCGTATTTATTGGGTTTAATGTGTTTCTTTAACTCAGGAACTTCCTTAAGTAGTTCCGCTAAATCATATTGCTCCCTGTTTTTATTTCTTGGGTGCAAATTAGTTTTGATTTTACTTCTTTCGGATGTTTCCTTTTCTTGTTCTTTCATTTCTTTCTGATTAACCTCTTTTTACAAATTCTGATTTCAGTTGCATAGAACCAAATCCATCAATTTTGCAGTTGATGTTATGCTCTCCTTCAGTTAGTCGGATGTTTTTTACTTTGGTTCCTGATTTTACTGGTTTTGGAGCACCTTTAACAGGTAGGTTTTTAATAACGATAACGCTATCGCCTGTTTGTAAGCGAGTTCCATTACTGTCCAATACTACTAGTCCTCCTTCCATTTCTACTTCTTTAGGATTCCATTCATTAGCACATTCAGGACATGTATAGGAATCATCTCCTGTAGAATATCCATAAGGAGATTCACATACTGGGCAAGCTTTCATTTCTTCTGACATAATTTCTAATTTATTTTTGAATTCGTAATTTTCATAATCTCATCTTCCAAGGCACAAGCGTCATCAACTAATTGTTGTCCTCTTTCTAAGATATCTGAAACAAAGGTTTTATCTTCACAATCTCCACAATTAATTTTAACATTCAAGAAAGCTCCAATTACAGCAGTACGTGCGCAAAGTGCACCAACTCCAGCATCTGTTACTGAGTTAGGGTTTCCAAACTCAGCCATAGCCTTCATTACTTCCATAGATGCATAAGCGGTTTCCATAACCTTGAAAGGCGTGAGGATTGCGTATTGGGTTGCAACTTGTATTGCTTCTTGTCTTTTGGCTTTATCTGCTTGAGTATCTTTTGGTAATCGGAATGCATCCATGATTTTATTAAAAGCATTGGTGTCTTCATCTATTAATTCCAAAAGAGTGTTTTGATAAGCCATTCCTTTTTCTGCCCAATCAGAGAATTCTTTCCATCTTTCATCCCAACCTCTTTTGTGTGCCGAAAGGTTAGCAACCATTGTACCCAATGAAATTCCCATAGCTCCACAATAAGCTGCAATAGAACCACCTCCAGGAGCAGGGCTCTCACTTGCTGTTTCATTAGCAAAGTCAGTAAGCGTCATATTTACTAGTGGCTTGTTGCTATTACTTTCTAGCATGTATTCAATTACTCTTTCTTGTGGATCAAAAGGAGCTAATTCATCTAGTCCTAAAGTTTTGATAGCAATTTTTATTATTTCACTTTCGTGAATTCCTGTTGATCGTTCTTGTTTTTTTAAAAAATGTTTCCCAGCATCAATCAGTACTTTTTTAGGAACTAAACCAACTAATTCCGAACCAGTAACTCGCATTCCTCTAGCAATTGAACGCTCACAAGTTTTATCGAATACTTCATGCAGAGGGGAAATATTAATATTGGTAAGGTTGTACGAGATTTGAGCAACTCCATATTCTTCAATATACCAACCAATTCCTTTTACTGCTTTGAATAGTCCTGGTTCTTTTAAAGGATTTCCATTTTCATCTTTCATTATCTTTCCTGATAATGAATCACCTTCTCTTTTTATTCTTCCTGCTTCACGAATGTCAAAAGCTACTGCATTTGCTCTTCTTGTAGAAGTAGTGTTTAAGTTGATGTTATAGGCTACTAAAAAGTCACGAGCTGAAATAGCTGTTGCTCCTGATTTTTCTACTGATTTATTAAATTCAGCAGGACCGAAATCTGGTTTCCAATCCGAATCTACTAATTTTTTGGATAAACCTTCATATTCTCCTTTTCGGCAGTTGGCTAAATTTTCACGCTTTTTTTCTTTTGCTGCTGCTTCATAGTGGTAAACAGGAATTCCTAGTTCTGTTCCAACTCTTTCCCCTAGTTTGTGTGCCCAATCTGCACACTGTTCCATACTAATATTAGCAATGGGTACTAGCGGACAAACATCAGTAGCTCCCATTCGGGGATGCTCTCCAGAATGCTTGCTCATATCAATCAATTCTTGTGCTTTTTGTATAAGTAAAAATGCAGCATCAATTACGGCTTGTGGTTCTCCAACAAAAGTAATTACTGTACGGTTAGTAGCTTTTCCTGGATCAACATTCAAAAGTTTTACTCCATCAATTTCCTCAACTATTTGTGATATAATTCTAATTTTATCAGCATCTCTACCTTCTGATATATTTGGTACACACTCTATAATTTGCTTGCTCATTTTTCTGTTTTTAGTATTGCAAACTTAAAGAAATAAATTGCTAAAAACTACAAACT
>Ga0308012_10000041_pt1 | contig 86258 bp, 82 predicted proteins | sample Neamet179_FD_203133 | JGI IMG/M metagenome (GOLD analysis project Ga0308012, IMG submission 203133) | Marine microbial communities from water near the shore, Antarctic Ocean - #179 | ecosystem: Environmental > Aquatic > Marine > Unclassified | place: Southern Ocean | collected 2014-07-25 | reverse complement strand
CCTTTCATTATCCATTGAGCCCGAAAGATTCTTAATATTTTCATCAACAGATATTACCTTTTCCAAAGTAGATTTTAATTCTGTAGCCATTTCTGTTTTTTCATATTCAAGTTGGGCAATTAGTTTTTCTAAATGCGAGAGTTCATCAGATTGATTGTTACTAGATAAAGGGGAAGCTTCAGCCCTTTCAAGAACTTTCAATATCCGATCCATTGAAGTGGAAATTCTTATTTCAAAGTCTAAAATATCATCCATTATTTTTTCACCCATCTATTTTATTACCTAGCGAATCGAAATTTATCCCTATGCTAGCGTGCAAAACAATAAAATGGAAAAGTTAACACAAAAAAAACTAAGATTCTTTACATTTTTTGATTTGATCTACTATACCCTATGCCATCTAGATGTTAACACGTCATAGACTCAACTTGTTTCTTTGGGGGGAACATGGATATTAGCAAACTTCGCCGGGACCATTCAGAACATTGGAATAAGGCCTGTGCTATACGAACCTTAACATTAGACGCTGTAGCAAAAGCAAACTCTGGCCATTCTGGAGCTCCTATTGGGATGGCGGATGTTGCAACAGTTTTATTTGAAAAGCATCTTAAATTTGACGCAAAAAATCCTGATTGGCCAGATCGGGATAGATTTATTTTATCTGCTGGTCATGCATCAATGCTTTTGTACTCTTTGTTATATTTAACTGGGTATGAAGACTTAACATTAGAAGAAATAAAGAATTTTAGACAATGGAATGCTAGAACCGCTGGTCATCCTGAGTTTGGACATGCCAAAGGTATTGAAACAACTACTGGCCCTCTGGGTCAAGGACTAGCTTCAGCTGTTGGCTTTGCTATAGCAGAAGAGATTCTTAGAGCTAAATATGGAAAGAAAATCATTGACCATTATACTTACGTATTAGTAGGAGATGGCTGCCTTATGGAGGGCATAAGCCAAGAAGCTATTTCATTAGCTGGCAAACAAGAGTTATCAAAATTAATCGTGCTATGGGATAATAATAATATTACAATCGACGGCACTGTTGAGATGTCGGATAAAACAGATCAAGCAATGAGATTTAGATCAAGTGGATGGGACATTTACGAAATAGACGGTCATAATCCAATAGAAATTAATCAGGCTATCGCTGCGGCTAAGAAATCACAAAAACCATGTATGATTTCATGTAAAACTAATATAGCTTTAGGAACTTCTGCCCAAGATACTTCAAAAGGGCACGGTGCATTAACTGATAATGATCTAATTACAAATGCAAAAAAAACTTATGGTTGGAAGTATCCAGCATTTGAGATTCCAAATGATATAAAATCAGCTTGGGAGAAAATTGGCAATAAAGGGAATCGTGAATTTACGAATTGGTCAAATACTTTCAAGCAATTATCGATTAAAAAACAAGATGAATTTAATCGAGTTTTTAATGGAAATCTTCCAAAATCTTTACAAAAAAAATTAAGGGATTTAAAAAAGGATGTTTCTGAAAATAAACCCTCAATTGCCACTCGAAAATCTTCAGAATTAGTCTTAAAAATTGTTAATCCAATTATGAATGAAACTGTAGGTGGTTCGGCAGATTTAACTGGATCTAATAATACAAAAACTGATGATCTGGGAGTATTTTCACCCGAAAATCGAGGTGGAAGATACATTTATTATGGTATCAGAGAGCATGGAATGGCTGCAGCAATGAACGGTATGGCCAATCATGGTGGTTTGCGTCCCTACTCTGGCACATTCATGTGTTTCACTGATTACGCTAGACCTTCTATGAGGCTCTCAGCTTTAATGAAAGTTCCAGTTGTATATGTCATGACACATGACAGTATCGGCTTAGGAGAAGATGGACCCACACACCAACCAGTGGAGCATTTAGCTATCAGTAGAGCGACCCCAAACACTAATGTTTTTCGACCAGCAGATACCATAGAAACTGCAGAAAGTTGGGAGTTAGCTTTAACAACTAAATCAACACCTTCTATCTTATCTCTAACCCGTCAAAGCTTACCAACAGTAAGAAGGAAGCATACCAATAAAAACTTGACCTCTTTTGGTGCTTATATCTTATCTGAAGCGGTTGCAAAACGCCGCGCTATTTTAATCGCTACTGGGTCTGAGGTCCAAATCGCTCAAAAAGCAAAAGATATATTAGAGAGTGACGGTATCGGCACTAGAGTGATCTCAATGCCCTGCTGGGAACTGTTTGAAAAACAGTCTGAAAAATATAGAAGGAAAATATTACCAGCAGGTCCAGTAAGAGTAGCTATAGAAGCTGGATCGAGAATGGGTTGGGATCGTTGGCTATCTGGCGAAAGAGGTTCTGACAAAAAATCATTTTTCATAGGTATGACAGATTTTGGATCGTCAGCACCTGCAGAAAGACTTTACAAAGAATTTTCTATTACGGCTGAAGCTACCGTTAAAGCTGTCAGAACACTTTTAAAAATAGAAGATTGAATAATAAACTATAAATAAACAATTTTTAAAGATTACGATTCAAAGAAAGAGAGTTCGTTAATGAGTATTAAAATTGGTATCAATGGCATGGGTAGAATTGGTAGATGCACGTTAGCTTCTATTATTGAAAATCAAAGAGATGATGTCCAAGTAATTAAAATTAATGCTACAGGACCAATTGAAACAAATGCTCATCTATTAAAATATGACAGTGTACATGGTAGGTTTAAGAACGAAATAAAGATTGATGGCGATACTATGGATATCGGAAAAGGACCGATGAAGGTTTTTTCCAGTTATGATCCAGCCGATCTAGATTGGTCAGAAGTTGATGTTCTTTTAGAGTGTTCAGGGAAATTTAAATCACGGGATAGTGCGCAACTTCATATAGACCAAGGAGCTCGAAAAGTATTAATTTCAAGCCCAGGAAAAAATATGGATAAAACAATAGTTTATGGAGTGAACCATTCCGAAATAACATCAAAAGATACAATTATATCCAATGCATCTTGCACCACAAACTGCTTAGCGCCCATTGCTAAAGTTTTAAATGATACAGTAGGAATTGATAATGGCATAATGACCACTATACATTCCTATACTGGCGATCAACCGACTTTAGATCGAAGGCATTCAAATCTCTACAGATCGCGTGCGGCAGCTTTATCAATAATACCAACATCAACAGGAGCAGCAAAAGCAATTGGCGAAGTTCTCCCAGAACTTAGTGGAAAGCTCGATGGATCTGCTTTGAGAGTGCCTACGCCAAATGTTTCCGCAGTAGACCTAACTTTCACTTCAAGCAGAGATACTACAGCTGAAGAAATAAATAATTTGATGGAAAAAGCAGCTAATGGAGATATGAAGGGTATAATTGCTTATGATCCTGACGCAAAAGTCTCTATAGATTTCAATCATGATCCTCATTCCGCAAGCTTTGCGCCGGACCAAACCAAAGTCGTAGGAAATCGCCTCGTAAGAATATTGGCTTGGTACGACAATGAGTGGGGCTTTTCATGCAGGATGGTTGATAATGCCTTGGTCATGGGAAATTTATAAAATGAATGATATTACTACTAATGTAAAATCCATAAATTGAGAATTTTATGAATTGGAAAACCCTTGAGCAACTAGATCTTAACGGTAAGCGAGTATTAACGAGGGTAGATATAAATGTACCTATGAATGGTGACTTGGTATCAGATTCCACACGCATTGAACGCATTGTACCAACAATAAAGAAAATAATTAATGCAAAAGGAATTCCTATTTTAATTTCGCATTTTGGTCGACCAAATGGTATAAAAGATGAAAAATACTCCCTGAAAAAATTAATTCCTTGCTTATCGGAACACTTAGACCAAAGTGTTCTTTTTACTGACGTCGACGAAATTGAAATGATTGTAAGACAATCAAGAGCACTCAAAGCTGGTGATATCTTACTACTCGAAAATATTAGATTTAGAAGTGGCGAAACTAGTAACGACCCTATTCTAGCAAAACAACTTGCAGAGATTGGTGACATTTACTGTAACGATGCATTTTCAGCTGCGCACCGAGCCCATGCTTCTACTGAAGGTGTGGCGCATTTATTGCCAAATTGCGTAGGATGCTTGATGGAAACTGAACTATCAAATCTTGAAAAGGTGCTCTCAAAACCCAGAAGACCTTTTACTGCTGTCATTGGTGGCTCCAAAGTATCTACAAAAATAGATTTACTATTAAATTTAGTAAAAAAAGTGGATGTACTTGTTATTGGTGGTGGAATGGCAAATACATTTTTAAAAGCTAAGGGTATCAATATTGGGAAAAGTATTTGCGAAATTAGTCAGTTGGACATCGTTGAAAAGATAACTAACCTTGCCATTAAAGAAAATTGCAAAATTATACTCCCAACTGATATTATTGTTGCAACTGAATTAAAAAATAAAACTAATACAAAGCTCTTTGATGTTAAAGAATGCCCAGAGCAATATATGATATTAGATATTGGACCACAAACAGTAAAAGAAATTAAACAGGCAATAAAAAGTTCTAAAACTTTAATATGGAATGGTCCAATGGGCGCTTTTGAATTTGAGCCATTTAATGAAGCAACAGATCAAATTGCAAAATTTGTGTCGGAATTAACAATAAAAGGCGATTTAATCAGTGTAGCAGGCGGTGGAGACACAATATCTGCATTGAGTTCAACTAAATCAGATAAGCAATTTTCCTATATATCAACTGCAGGTGGAGCATTCCTAGAATGGGTAGAAGGCAAAAAATTACCAGCTATTGAGGCATTGAGGCATTAATCTATTTGCGCAAAATCAATAGTTGAACTAAACCATTAAGAAGATAACAAAAGGAATTACATCATGAAAGCTACACGGGCCGTTCAAAAAATTCTTCAATATTATGAAACGGATAATCCGGGTGTAAAAGGAAATTTGTGTAGAATTCTTATGAATGGGAAGCTAGGTGGAACTGGAAAATTAATTATTCTACCTGTTGATCAAGGTTTTGAACATGGTCCTGCCCGATCGTTTGCAGCTAATCCAGCGGGATATGATCCTCATTATCATTTTAATTTGGCAATTAACGCTGGCTTAAACGCCTTTGCTGCCCCACTCGGGATGATAGAGGCTGGTGCAGATACATTTGCTGGTCAAATTCCAACAATTTTAAAAGTTAATTCAGCCAATTCGCTAATCCCTTCAGAAACACCTAAAACTCAGGCGATAACTGCATGCGTAGATGATGCCTTAAGGCTAGGGTGTTCCGCTATCGGATTTACAATATACCCCGGTTCTTCAATGGCATTAGATATGTTTTCAGAAATCTCAGCAATGCGAGAAGAAGCTGCGGCCAAAGGGGTGCCAACAGTGATCTGGTCATACCCACGAGGTGAATCACTGGATAAAGAGGGTGAAACCGCAGCAGATATCTCATCTTATGCCGCACAGATTGCAGCACTATTAGGTGCGCACATCATTAAAGTAAAATTATCAACAAATCATTTATCATTACCTGAAGCAAAAACAGTTTATGAAAATCACAAAATAGATATCTCCACCCAAACAGCTAGGGTAAAAGACGTGATGAATTCAGCCCTAGGTGGTCGTAGAATAGTTGTATTTTCTGGTGGATCTAAAAAGGGAGCAGATAACGTTTACGATGATGCTCGAGCAATACGAGATGGTGGTGGAAATGGATCAATTATTGGCCGCAATAGCTTCCAACGTAGTTATCCAGATGCACTAGAGATGCTAAATAAGCTAATCGAAATATATAAAGGCAAGGCGTAAACCTTTAAATTATATAAATAAACTCAATTATTTTGATAAATGATTCGTTTTAGGGATTCACAAAGCGAATCACTTATGCAATGATTCGGTAAGACTAACGCAAAGATTAGTTTACCGAGGTGAGAAATTGAAATTATCCAGTACAACGCCAGCAATAGGTGGTATTTTCTACCTTACAATTGCTTTTTTTTTATCGGCGTACTTTGCATTCAGTGCAATTCAAGGAAATCATGGTCTTTTTCGTCGAATTCAAGCAGATGCACAGGCCCTAGAATTACAAAAATATTTGGATGTTTTAGAAAATAAAGTAATAATAATGGAAAATAAAACACACAGATTATCCGATAATTTTCTTGATTTAGATCTTTTAGATGAGCAGGCTCGAAAAGTACTTGGAATGGCTCGACCTGACGAAATAATCATAAATTAAATTTTTTAGTATCAATTTTAATGAAACTGATGTATAATTAGTTTAATATTAAACTATAATGAAAACTTGGTAGCAAATTAGTAAAAAATGACACAAAAAAAGAAAAAAATTTCACAAGAAATTATTGCATTTTATAAAGACATGCAACTAATCCGACGCTTTGAAGAAAAAGCAGGGCAATTATATGGAATGGGTTTAATAGGCGGTTTTTGCCATTTGTATATAGGTCAAGAAGCCGTTGTGGTTGGCTTGGAAGCAGTCGCCGTGAAAGGTGACCAAAGAATTACCTCCTATCGCGATCATGGCCATATGTTAGCGTGTGGAATGGACCCTAAAGGTGTTATGGCAGAACTAATGGGTAGAAGAGATGGCTATTCTAAGGGAAAAGGTGGGTCTATGCACATGTTTTCCAAAGAAAAGGACTTCTATGGTGGTCATGGAATAGTAGCAGCTCAAGTTCCAATTGGTGCAGGTCTGGCATTCTCTAATTTGTATAAAAAAACTAACAATGTCAGCTTTACATATTTTGGAGATGGTGCGGCCAATCAAGGCCAAGTATATGAAACATTTAATATGGCTAGCCTATGGAAATTACCGATTATTTTTATAATAGAAAATAACCAATATGCTATGGGTACATCGATTAAGAGATCTTCATCAACACCTGATCTATACACACGTGGATCAGCATTTGGTATTCCAGGCGAACTAGTAAATGGCATGGACGTGCAGGCTGTTAAAAAGGCAGGTACAAAAGCGGCTAAGCACTGCCGCGAAGGCAAAGGTCCGTATATCTTAGAAATGAAGACTTACCGATATAGAGGACACTCTATGTCAGATCCAGCAAGATATCGAACAAGACAAGAAGTTAATAAAATTAAAGAAGAGCAAGATCCAATTGATCTAATAAGAAGCACAATATTAAATAAAAAATACGCTACAGAAGAACAATTGAAAGCAATAGATACTGAAATTAAAAAATCGATAATTGACGCTGCTGAATTCGCCCAGCAATCTCCTCAACCTGACGAGAGTGAATTGTGGACAGATGTTTATCAAGAAGTAGGACAATGACTATAGAAATTTTAATGCCAGCACTCTCCCCAACAATGGAAGAAGGCAAAATAGCAAAATGGCTCGTAAAATCGGGTGATAATGTAAAGGTAGGCGATATCATTGCTGAAATTGAAACCGATAAAGCAACAATGGAGCTTGAATCATATCATGACGGTACGATTGAAAAACTGATGGTTTCAGAAGGAGTGGAAAATATTTTAGTGAACTCAGTAATTGCATTAATAAAAGAAACTGACGAAATTAAAGATATCAAACTAACGCAAAAAGAAGATAAAAAGAAAAAGGCAAGTAATCCTAATTCGAAAATTGCTCCTCAAATTAAAAAATCAAAACCAGAAGAAGTTCCCAACAATACTTCAGAAATTACTGTTCGAGAAGCTTTAAGAGACGCAATGGCAGAGGAAATGCGTCTGGATAATAATGTTTTTTTAATGGGTGAGGAAGTTGCTCAGTATCAAGGAGCATATAAAATTAGTCAGGGATTATTAGAGGAATTTGGAGAAGATCGGGTGATTGACACTCCAATCACTGAACATGCATTTACAGGTTTAGCAATAGGAGCTGCATTTGGTGGATTAAAACCAATAGTAGAATTTATGACATTTAACTTTGCGTTACAAGCTATGGATCAAATTATTAATTCAGCAGCAAAAACCTTATATATGTCAGGTGGTCAAATGAGTGCACAGTTAGTCTTTAGAGGCCCTAATGGAGCGGCTTCTCGTGTTGGCGCGCAGCATAGTCAAGATTTTGCGGCTTGGTTTGCTCATATTCCGGGGCTAAAAGTTTGCGCGCCCTACTCTGCAGATGATGCTAAAGGATTATTAAAGTCTGCAATAAGAGATCCAAACCCCGTAATATTCTTAGAAAATGAAATATTATATAACAAAAAGTTTATCACTAATGGAAAAGTGGACCACACTGTACCAATTGGAAAAGCTAAAATAAGACGAAATGGATCAGACGTAACCCTGGTAAGCTTTGGAATAGGTGTAGACCACTCATTAAAAGCTGCCGAAAAATTGGACCTACAAGGAATAAGTGCAGAAGTAATAGATCTCCGAAGCTTACGTCCAATGGATACACAAACGATTATAGATTCTGTTATGAAAACAAATCGATGTGTCACAGTTGAAGAGGGTTTTCCTATTGGGTCAATTGGCAATCACATATCAGCCATGCTTGTTGAAAAAGCTTTCGACTATTTGGATGCCCCAATCTTAAACTGTACAGGTAAAGACATCCCAATGCCTTATGCAGCAAATTTAGAAAAACTATCTTTGATAACGGTAGATGAAATAGTTAAAGCAGCTGAAAAAGTAACTTATAAAAGTGGTGGAAATAATGGTAACTGATATCTTGATGCCTGCATTATCACCCACAATGGAAGTAGGAACGTTAGCAAAATGGATTGTTAAAAAGGGTGACATAGTAAAGGCTGGTGATTTACTTGCAGAAATTGAAACTGATAAAGCCATAATGGAATTTGAAGCAGTTGAAGAAGGTAAAATTCTTCAACTATTAGTTGAAGAAGGTCAGGAAGACATCGCAGTTAACTCTGTCATTGCAAAAATTCAAGGTGAAGGTTCCAGCGAAAGCAGTTCAGACAAAATTATGGAACAGGAAAGTTTATCAGTTGATAAGCATACAACCGAAAACAGAACTACAACAAAAGAAAATAATATTAACAAGAAGGATATTCAGCATAAAGAACCCAAAAATCGTTTTTTCTCAACGCCATTAGCAAGAAGAATAGCAAGTGAGAGAAATATTGATTTAAGTAAAATTAAAGGTACAGGACCTAGGGGCCGTATTATTAAAGCTGATATCATAAATGAAGAGATTCTAAGCCAAGATTCTTCTCCAAAGAAATTCATACAGACAGATGACCCAATAGGGCAAAGCAAGAAAATAGATATTTTAAAAGCATATTCTAATCGAGAATATAAAAATGTTGAGATAAGTGGAATGAGAAAAACAATTATTTCAAGACTTACGACTTCAAAGCAAACCATTCCTCACTATTATTTAAGACGAGACATAAAAATTGATTCATTGATCAATATAAGGTCACAAATGAATGAAGGCCTAAAAGAACGAAATATAAAAATCTCAATAAATGATTTTATAATTAAGGCTTGTGCTATGGCCTTACAATCAGTGCCAGAATGCAATGTGATTTGGGCAGAGAGTCAGATATTATCATTTTCTGCCTCAGATATTGCCGTAGCTGTAGCAATAGAAGGAGGTTTGTTGACACCCGTTTTACTAGATGCAGAAAAGAAAACACTAATTGAAATATCAGTTGAAATTAAATCTTTAGCAGAGCGGGCTCGAAAAAAAGAATTAAAACCACAAGAGTATCATGGTGGAAGTTTTTCAATTTCCAGCTTAGGTATGATGGGAATTAAAAATTTTGATGCAGTAATCAATCCTCCACATGGTTCAATTTTAGCAGTAGGTGCAGCAATAAAAACTCCAATTGTTGGAGAAGATGGAAGCATATCAGTTAAATCTATAATATCTGTTACATTGTCTGCAGATCATAGAATGATAGACGGTGCAATTGGGGCTAAATTTTTAGAACAAATTTCATATAATTTGGAAAATCCTGGCGTAATTCTAGTTTAAAACGAAATTACTTATTTTCTTTGATGAGTTGGTCCATTGTCAGCGAAGGTTGGTCGCAGCCCGCCTCACCTACAATTTTTGCAGGGACCCCCGCCACAGTCTTACACGGCGGTACTTCCTTCAAAACTACCGATCCCGCAGCAATACGACTACAATGTCCTATTTTGATATTACCTAAAACTTTTGCACCAGCGCCAATCAACACACCATCACCCACTTTTGGATGTCTATCCTTCTCATTCTTTCCAGTGCCTCCAAGCGTTACCGAGTGAAGCATAGATACATTATCTCCAACTACCGCTGTTTCACCAATAACTATTGAATGACCATGATCTACCATCAACCCTTTTCCAATAACAGCTGCTGGGTGAATATCGATACTATAAACTTCTGAACATCTAGATTGAATAAAATACGCTAAATCTTTTCGATTATTATTCCACAACCAATGTGACACGCGATAGCTTTGCACTGCTTGAAAGCCCTTGTAATAAAGAAATGTTTGCAGAAATTTATTACATGCAGGATCTCTTTCATAAAAAGCAATAAAGTCAGCTCTTGCCGATTGTACTATTTCTGGTTGGGCTAAGTAGGCATCCGAAAAAACCCGGACTAATAGTTCTTCAGAAATTTCCATTGACTTGATTTTGCAAGAAAGTCTGAATGCCAATGCTTGGTCTAAAGAATTATGATTTAAAATTGACACATGAGCCACGCTTGCCATCAATGGCTCATTATCAACCATTTCTCTCGCATCATGTTGAATCTTTGACCAAACAGGATCAATTGTGGTAAGTTTGTGCTCTTGCTTTGTCATGTTTTCGCTCTCTTATTCTACAAGCATGATATCTATATATTTACACATAATCTAGATAAAATATCTGAAAAAAAAATTCTAATGAAGTTAACGCTGAAAGTATCCTATATTAGCTTGTATGATATAATGATTGAAACAACATGGGTTCTAGACCTGTTTGAACGAAGGTGGGGCCACTTGTTAAGACAGATACGGCATCATGACTGTGTAAACTCTCTTGATGGCTCGCAACTACTCTGAAATCAATGATCGAATTACAAAGTTCTAATTGCTCGCAAAACAAACGGGCGGCATCTTCGACAAATATTGGATTGGCAGCATTTAATTCAGCGAACGCTTGCTCATCTTCACGTTTTACCATTACTTGTGTCTCTGTTGGTACAGCTACGCGACAAAGCTCAACAATGTCTTCAATCCATAAATGTTGACCAGGATTTATTAAAGCTGAAATCCTAGCAATAGATCGTTGCGAATGTGGTGTAGCAAATTGTGCCCGTTCCGTTCTAGCGTGCTCTGATAGTTCCAGAGAGCATGGGCAGGTAGACGAGTATACGTAGTCTAAATGGACTATTTTTGACCTCACGCCTCCATTATCAACTAATTCGAGCACAATATTATAATATTGGAAGCCTTCCAAATTCGAACGGAGGGATTTTTTCTTCATCGGAAATGAAAATCGCATCTGAATTCTGGCATCTAAGCTATCTAAATCTGATTTATAATCATCCAATGCTGCTTCTATAATCTCAAAATTAAATTGACTATCTGCATGTTTATAAAATGAGCGCATAATTCTACTCATATTAATGCCTTTTTTATTAGCATCCAAAGATACTGAGCCCGTAACCGCTGTTTCGATTAATAACTCGCCACCATCTCTTACTTTATATCTAATGGGTAGTTTAAAATTAGACACGCCAACATGTTGAATTTGTTTATTAGCACCTTTTATCAAACTAGCGGGCCCATTCTGAAGATCAGGTAAAGACTTAATATATTCCTCAGTGGGAACAAAAGTAGGGTCATAATTATTTTCAAGTTCAGTTAAGTTTTCTTTGGACTCTTTTCCTATTTCTTCCAAAGAACCTGACATAATTTCAACATCGTTATTATGAATATTCACCAATATCTCCTTAAAACACTACGCACGACATATAGATGGTGCTAAAAAGCTAAAAATCCAGTCTAAACTTCAAATAAACTTTTGAAAATAAAGTAACTTACATAACCTTACGGTAAATTATAAAAAAGTTAATAGAAAATATCATTATTGTTAAGATTATTCTAAAAATCTAGATAATGATTTAGATGTTATATCTTTGCTAGTTTTTCTCTTAACAAGACATGACTGCGCGCTTAGCCATAACTCCAATAAGATGGGCTCGATATTCTGCTGATCCATGTAAATCAAACATTATCTCAGATAGTGGCACTTTTATATTTGATATTGCAGCTACAGAAAAATCTTTCTCAAGAGCCTTTTCCATATCTAAAGATCGAAATACGCCAGTATTTCCGGCTCCCGTAATAGACACTCGTGCACCGTTTTCAAGAATACCAATAAAAACACCAACCATCGCATATCTAGATGCCGGATTTGGGAATTTTTTATATGCTGCTTTTATTGGTACATTCAATTTTATTGCTACAATTAATTCATCATCTTTAAGACTTGTTTCGAAAAAGCTTTCAAAAAAATCATTGGCATTAATCTCACGTAAATTAGTAATAATTGTAGCATCGAGTCCAAGGCATATTGCTGGATAATCTGCCGCTGGATCATTGTTTGCGACAGAACCACCAATAGTTCCCCTAGCGCGAACAGCGGGGTCTCCAATATTTCCAGCCAAATCAGAAAGAACAGGAATTACTCGCTGTACCTCCAAAGAATTTGCCACTTCATCGTGAGTTGTAGAAGCATTAATAATAATCTCAGAGCCAGTAACCTTGATTCCTGTCATACTATCTATCTGGCTAATATCAATTAAATCACTTGGTGACGCTAACCGCGCCTTCATTGTTGGTATTAATGTCTGGCCACCTGCTATATATTTTCCATCTTTGGCTTGATTAATTTTAGCTGCAGCATCATCTACATTTTTTGCTTTATAGTATTGTAAGTCATACATATTTTGAATCCTTATTCTGCTGCGAGCTTTGGAGAGTTAAGTTGCAAGGCCGCCCACACATTTGCTGGACTTGCAGGCATTTCTAATGAGTTATTGCCTATAGCATCCGTAATTGCATTTATTACCGCGGGTGGTGATCCGATTGCTCCCGCCTCACCACAACCCTTAATTCCAAGAGGGTTGGAAGGACAAACTGTAGATTTATGCATAACTTGATACATCGGAAGGTCATCTGCCCTCGGCATTGTATAATCCATGTAAGAAGCGGATAATAACTGTCCTTCAGTATCATAAACAACATTTTCATACATTGCTTGTCCAATACCTTGAGCCAAACCCCCATGAACCTGACCTTCAACAATCATTGGATTTATTATAGTTCCAAAATCATCTGAAGCCACAAATTGGATTATATCTGTAACACCAGTTTCTGGATCAACTTCAACTTCGCAAATATAACATCCCGATGGAAAAGTGAAATTAACTGGGTCGTAAAAACATCCTTCCTTCAAACCAGGTTCCATGCCCTCAGGAAGGTTATGACCGGTATAGGCGGCCAGACCAACCTCATGCCAACCCATGCCTTTATTTGTACCCGATACCTTCACCTCACCCGACTCAATAATTATTTCAGACTCTTCAGCCTCCAAAACATGCGCTGCGATTTTTTTAACTTTGGCCTCAACTTTATCTAATGCTTTAGCTATAGCAGACATACCAACTGCACCGGATCGTGATCCATAAGTCCCCATACCCATTTGTACTTTATCAGTATCACCGTGAACAATTTGAATATTATCAATTGGCAAACCAAATCTATCCGCAACTACCTGAGCAAAAGTAGTTTCATGACCCTGCCCATGACTATGGCTTCCCGTTAAAACTTCGATAGTACCTACTGGATTAACTCTCACTTCAGCACTTTCCCAAAGTCCAACACCCGCTCCCAAGGAACCAACTGCAGCAGATGGCGCTATTCCACATGCTTCGATATAACAGGACATTCCAAGACCTCTTAGCTTACCACGCTTTTGAGCCTCAACTCGTCTTTTATTGAAAGAGTTATAATTTGAAGCTTCCATTGCTTGCTCCAAATTTGCGGCATAATCTCCCACATCATAGGTCATTATTACAGGAGTTTCATGAGGAAACTCTGTAATAAAGTTTTGCCGTCGTAGTTCCACTGGAGAAACTCCAAGTTCTCTAGCTGCAGTTTCCATAATTCTTTCAACTAAATAACAAGCCTCTGGCCTACCAGCCCCCCTGTAAGCATCCACTGGCGCAGTATTCGTATAAACCGCTTGGACATCGCAATAAATATTGCTTATATTATACTGACCAGAAAGTAATGTAGCATATAAGTAAGTGGGAACAGCAGAGCTAAAAAGTGACATATAGGCGCCCAAATTTGCTTTGGTATTAACTTTTAAACCTACGATATTGTTGTCTGAATCAAAACCAATTTGAGCCATCGAAATGTGATCTCGACCATGCGCATCAGTTAAAAAAGCTTCCGTTCGATCACTAGTCCATTTTACAGACCGTCCAGTTTTCATAGATGCCCATAAACATGTGATTTCTTCAGGATAAATAAAAATTTTTGAACCAAATCCACCACCAACATCAGGTGCGATTACCCGTAATTTATGCTCTGGAGCAACTTGATAAAAAGCTGATAAAACCAATCTTGCGACATGTGGATTTTGGCTGGTTGTATATAATGTGTAATGATCCTCAATAGAATTATACATTGCCAACGCTGAACGAGGCTCCATGGCGTTAGGGCTCAATCGATTATTTGTAAGTTCAAGTTTCGTAATATGTGCAGCATTTTTTAAAGCTTCATCAGTTTCTGATAAATTTCCAATTTCCCAATCAAAAATCAAATTTCCTGGCGCGTTTTCATGAATTTGACATGCATTATTTTGCAATGATTCTACAGAGTTAACTACAGCAGGTAAAACCTCGTAATCCACCTCAACAAGTTCAGCGGCATTACGGGCAATTTCTTGACTTTCAGCAATTACCACTGCCACTGCATCGCCCACATAACGAACTTTTTCAGTGGCCAGAGCACTCCAAGCTCCCATATTCATTGGACTTCCATCTTTTGATGAAATCGCCCAACCACATATAATATTACCAATGCCATCACCAGTTAATTGACTGCCATTCATAACACCAATTACACCACTAGTCTTTTCAGCAACCTTAGCATCGATTCCTCTAATAATAGCATGAGCATGAGGGCTTCTAACAAATGCAGCATAAGCTTGGTTGTCAGCTTTAATATCATCCGTATATCTGCCTCGCCCAGTGATGAATCTTTTATCTTCCTTACGCAGAACTCGTGCGCCAATTCCTTCTGACATTACTGTTCTCCTTTTTTAGGCATTTGACATTTTAAAAGCACCATCCTGGATAGACTTAATGATATTATGATATCCAGTGCATCTACAAATATTTCCTTCAAGCTCTTTGCGTATTGCCACTTCATTTAATTCTTTTCCAATACTATTATAACGAGCCACCATATCAATCGCAGTCATGATCATACCTGGGGTACAAAATCCACATTGTAATCCATGATTTTCTTTAAATGCTAATTGCATTGGATGTAGATCCTCTTGCCCAACTCCCTCTATGGTTTCTACATTAAAACCATCTGCGGCGACCGCCAGCATTGTGCACGATTTCACAGCCTTCTTATTAACATGAACAACGCATGCTCCACATTGACTTGTATCACACCCCACATGAGTACCTGTTAAGCTTAGCGTTTCTCTCAGAAACGAAACAAGCAATGTATTGTCTGACACATCTCTACTTATCGATTTTCCATTTACGGTCATTTTGACAGTTGCCATTAATTTCTCCCGAGTATTACAAAACCACAATATTTGGTTATTAGACCAATCATATTCATATATTAATATATGAGAACAAGGTTACCTGTTCTTGGCATTTGGTCAAGTAATTATTGACTTTTACTCTTTTTCTACAAATTCGGCAAAATTGTTAAAAAATATTTTTGCTAATTTATTAGCAGTTGAAAAAATCAATCTACTACCAAGTTGAACTAATTTTCCACCAACTTGTGCATTGACACTGTAATGCAATAAAGTGCCGGCCCCCGATTTTTTTAAATTCACCAGAGCACTCCCTTTAGCAAAACCCGCAACTCCACCCGACCCTTCTCCTTTTATTTCGTAAGAAAACGGCGGATTTAGTTTCTCAAGATAAATATTACCTTTAAATTTTACCTTAACAGGTCCAACTTTTGTAACAACAATTGCAGAAAAATGAGTGGGGGAGATTTGTTTTAATTCTTCACATCCAGGTATACATTGTTCTAAAACTTCAGGAGAATTCAAAGCATCCCAAATAACTTGAGGAGATTTTTTTAATTCAATTTTACCTGACATTTCCATTTTAATAATCCATTACGATAATTTTGGTGGAATTGAATAAGTCATTGAGGCTCTTGCAACAGGTTTTTCAAGACCTTCTGAAAATATCAATACATCCCCCACACAAAGATTTTTTCCTAGTTTTAAAAGCCTTGTCTTAGCTAATAAATCTGAACTAGCCTTAGGTTTGCGCATGAAATCCATTGAGCAGTTGGTCGTAACTGCAAGTGACACAGGCCCAATTCGAGACATAGTTAAAATATACAAGGAGATGTCAGCCAAAGAAAACATTGTGGGGCCAGAAATAGTGCCACCTGGTCGTAAATGACTTTCATCAATCTTATGGCGTACAATCAGAGATTCAACTGTCAACTCGACAATTTCAAAAAACTTTGCCTGTTGCGGAAACGTTTTATCTAATAATGACATTATCTCATTGGCTGACATTTTTAGTAATGACATTAGCTTCCCTTTTAGTTGCGAGCAGAGGCCTTATAATATAGATAAAGAAAGAATGAAATAATAATATATTGTTAGTAGGTAATTGAAAATAACCATAATAAAAAAAGAGGTTAATATGTCAGAAGAATTATTGAAGCGCAAAGATGAAAATGCAATAGCAACTTTGACATTGAACAGCCCAAATTCATTGAATGCCTTGTCTAATAAAATGTTAGATTGCCTACAGTCAGAACTAGACAATTTAAAAATTGATAAAAAAATTAGGGTGATAATAATTAAGGGTTCAGGAAAAGCTTTCTGCGCAGGGCATGATTTAAAAGAAATGACGTTAAGTCGGCAAGATGAAGACGGAGGTAAATCGGCTTTTAAAGCACTTTTCGATAAATGTGCAAAAATGATGCAAACAATTCCAACTTTGCCACAACCTGTAATTGCGCAAGTTCATGGAATTGCAACCGCCGCTGGTTGCCAACTTGTAGCTTCATGCGATTTGGCAGTGGCTGCAGAAGAAACAAAATTTGGGGTTAATGGGGTTAATATTGGCTTATTTTGCTCAACCCCGATGGTAGCTCTTTCCCGAAATATTCCAAGAAAAAAAGTTTTTGAGATGCTTACAACTGGAGAGTTTATTGATCCAGAAAAAGCCTATTCTTTGGGGCTAATTAATAGAATTGCACCACCTGGTCAGTTAGATGTGGAGACATGGAAGTTAGCTAAAAAAATCGAATCTAAACTTGGCTCAGCTGTAAAAATTGGCAAAGAAGCCTTTTATAATCAGATAGCTATGCCAATCGAACAAGCTTACGAGTATACTGGTAATGTTATGGTTGAAAATATGTTAAATAAAGATACTGAAGAAGGGGTTTCCGCGTTTATTGAGAAGAGAGATCCTATATGGGAACAATAAATAATTTCAAGCTAAAGAACTAAATTTTTTCTCAAGGTAATTAAGCAAAGGTTCTTCATTAGGGATTTCATTAGTTGCGTGAGAAATTGTTAACTCAGGGTCTCTTAATCCGCCATATCTTTGCAGATTATCTCCTAACCAATTAGTAGCTCGCTGCACGTTGCCATTCAAGAAATCTGTATCTAGATCGGGTAGTTCTCGTCTCATAACTTTCTCTAAACAACCTGCATAGACATTTCCAAGACTATAAGTTGGAAAATAACCAAATAAACCAACTGACCAATGCACATCTTGAAGAACTCCATTAGAGGGCTTGTCAATTGAGTAGCCAAAATCACGTTGAAAGCTATCATTCCAAGCAACTTCAAGGTCTTTCACTTCCAGACTTCCATTTATTAACGCTTGTTCGAGTTCATACCTCAACATAATATGCAAATTATACTGAACTTCATCAGCCTCAGTTCTTATATATCCCTTCTTTATAGCGTTAACACACCTATAAAACTCACCAGCTGATTTAATACCAAAGTCACCAAAGACCTCTAACATTTCATGGAACAAAAATTGTGTGAAGGCTTGGCTCCTACCAATCTGATTTTCATAAATTCTTGATTGACTCTCATGAACCCCCATTGATACGCCTGAACCCAAAGGCGTCAGCAAATAATCATTATTAATATTCTGTTCATATGTGGCATGCCCAACCTCATGGATTGTTGAATACAAACAATTAAAGGGATCCTTTTCTTCAACTCTTGTGGTGATACGAACATCATCACCAGAACCTGAAGAAAACGGATGCACAGCTAGATCCAAACGACCACGATTAAAATCATATCCAAATAAGCCAGCTATTTTCTTTGATAAGCTCATCTGCAAATCTTTTAAAAATATACCTTTAAGACTTGGAGCCGGCTTTCCAGATAAGGCAGTATCTCGAATAGTAACAAGCCGAGGTCGCATTTTTTGGAAAATTTTATCTAATTTATATGTAGTCATTCCAGGTTCAAAATCATTTAAAAGAGCATCATACAAATTCGAAGAAGATAAAACCTCAGCTTCACGTCTCTTTAGATTTACAACTTCAGACAGTACGGGAACAAAGTCTTTAAAATTCTCATCTGACCTTGATTGAGCCCAAATTAATTGGCTACGTGAGGTTGTAATTGCAAGCGAAGATGCCAAATCTGACGGTATTTTTACGGACCGATCATAATCTCTCTTTATATGTTTGATTTGAGCAGTATCAGCTAGGGTTAACTTTTTTATGTCTATTAGATTTAACCACTCTGCAATCCTTGGATCAGTTTTTCGATCATGGATTGTGGATTCAATATGGCCCATCCACTGAGATCGCTGGGCTATTGACCCTTTCGCCATCATAGTTTCTTGATCCCAACCAAGTGATCCACTGATCTGGCTGAGAGCAGTTGTACGTTTTACAAAATTCATTAATTTGTTAAATTCAGACATACCTCTACCTATCTATACCTTAAACGATTGTCTTGTTGGAAAATATACCTGTGATCTTAATGATTGAACCAGAAGAACGATTATAATAGCTCCAAATTGATGCACGATAGCCCAACCAAGCGGTGCTGCATAAATTACCGTTGCTATCCCCATCATCATTTGAACAAACATCATTAAACAAACTAAATTCGCTTTTTTTACAGTGACTGAAAATGAAGATGATCGACATCGCCACCAAACAAAAATTGTATAAAGCACAGTTAAATAACCAACAACGCGATGATTGAATTGGACCAAAGCAGGATTTTCTGTAAAATTGATAAGAATTGGTTGATAATCAAAACTTTCAGACGGTAGAAACTCTCCATTCATTAAGGGCCAGTCAGTATAACCACGTCCAGCATCAATACCAGCTACCAAAGCGCCTACAATAATTTGAAGAAAAACAACTCCAAGCAGGATATTGACTAAGGGAACGAGACTTTTATCTCTTTCTCGACGTGATCTTATTTTCTCTTGATCATTTATATTTGTTTGAAAAAGATACCAAGTAATAAGAGTGAGTATTAGAAATGCTAGCCCCAAATGCACAGCTAACCTGTACGACGCAACGTCCACCATTCTACCACTTAATCCTGATGAAACCATCCACCAACCAATGGCACCCTGTAAACCACCCAAGCCACCAATTATAAGTGATCGAGTGATCCACAAATTTGTTAGTTTTTTCACAAGAGCCAACCAAATAAATCCAATCAACCAAACAATACCAACAATTCGGCCTAACTGTCTGTGCCCCCATTCCCACCAGTAAATAGTTTTGAACTCACTTAAAGTCATTGCTTTATTTTGAATGTTAAACTCAGGAATAGTTTTATATTTATCAAATTCTAGCTGCCATATCTCAAGGCTCAAGGGTGGCAAGGCGCCAGTTAGAGGTTTCCATTCAGTGATTGAAAGACCACTATCTGTTAGCCTAGTTAAACCACCTACGACAATCATTGCAGCAACGAGAGCAAAAAGAACTAACAACCAAATTTGGAGGGCCTTATTGGAATCAATAATTTCTACATTATTTTTAACTTTTTTTGAACTCGCATCTGAAGTGTCTACCTCTTCAAAAATTGATCTTTTTTCTGACATTCAATGCTCCTCACAATTAAAATAATGTTAAGTGACAGAATAGACAAGCGCGTCAATCACGCGCACGCTTAATACGGGTCAAAGATTTCCGAACTCCATGAAGGATGCGAACGTCTGCATCAGACAACAATAAACGGGAAAATAAAGATTTAAGATGTAAGCGCATGGAGCTGGCCTTATCTTCTGGCCAAAAGAAACCTTTCTCAGACAACTCCTTTTCGTAAGCATCAGTTAAAATCTTGATATCTAGACTTTTGGCTAACTTTGGTTGATCTATAATCGAAATAGGATCTCTTCCACCATTCCGCCATTCATAAGCATTTAATAGAACGGACTGAGCCAAATTAAGAGAAGGAAATGAAGGATTAACAGGAATTGATATGATATCCCGGGCCAATGCAGTGTCATCATTAGACAAGCCTGCGCGCTCTGGCCCAAACAGCACACCAACGCGTTCTCCACTTTCAATTAAATTTCTAGTTTTTTTCATTGCTTGAAGGGGCGTTATAACATTCTTATTAAGCCCCCTGACCCGTGCTGTCGTGGCAAAAACATATGTTAAATCTGCAATAGACTCATTTGTCGTATTGTAAATAGAAGCCTCATCCAGCAGGCGACCAGCACCACTAGCCATAACTACTGCTTTTTGATTTGGCCAACCGTCTCGCGGGTTTACAATCCTGAGGCGCTCTAAGCCAAAATTCCACATAGCACGTGCTGCCGCTCCTATGTTTTCACCCATTTGAGGTTCCACCAAAATAACTGTTGGCTGTGGAGAATATTTTTTTATTGAATCTTTGGTTTTCATAAATTGTTTATAAATCAAATTTCAAGAAAGCTCTATTGATAAATAGCAATAATAATATGATCATGCCAATCGCTAACATTCACTTTAATATTACATTCAGTATTGATAATAACCAATTGTAAAATAACAATTTTATTCAAATATAAATTTAAATTTAAACTTTCTCAATTGTTATTGCGATTCCTTGACCAACGCCAATGCACATTGTTGCCAGAGCCTTTTGCCCTACTTTAGATAACTGCAGAGCAGCCGTCCCAGTTATTCGGGACCCTGACATTCCCAATGGATGGCCTAACGCTATAGCGCCACCATTAGGATTAACCCGTGGATCATCATCATTAATTCCCAAGAGCTTTAAAGAAGCTAAGCCCTGAGAAGCAAACGCTTCATTTATTTCAATCACATCTAAATCATCTTTTTCCCATTGTGACATTTTCAATACCTTTTCAGTAGCAGAAAATGGTCCTATGCCCATTATCCTTGGCTCAACTCCTACAGTAGTTCCTGCTACAATACGTACAATTGGTTTTAAATTATATTTTTTTATTGCTTGCTCATTTGCGATAATCAAGCAGGCAGCACCATCATTAATTCCAGCAGCATTTCCAGCAGTAATACATCCGTCTTTCCTAAAAGGTGTAGCTAATTTAGCCAATTTATCGAGGGAAGATAGCCTTGGATGCTCGTCTTGCTGGAAGATAATGTCCTCACCTTTCCGTTGAGAAATGACTACAGGTGTAATTTCCTTTTTAAAACGACCATTTTCTATTGCTGCTCTTGCCTTTTCTTGGCTTCTAAGTGCGAAAGTGTCTTGGTCCTCGCGACTTACTTTAAATTGCTCTGCTACGTTTTCACCAGTTTCTGGCATGCTATCGGTTCCATAAAGGTTTTTCATTTGTTTATTAATGAAGCGCCAACCAATGGTTGTATCAAAAACTTCACTCTGTCGTGAGAATGCCGTTGTGGCTTTGGGCATAACAAAAGGTGCCCGCGTCATACTTTCAACACCGCCTGCTAAAATAATATCAGCTTCACCAGATTTGATAGTTCTTGCAGCACAAATTATTGAGTCCATTCCAGATCCACACAATCTATTTATAGTTACACCTGGGACCTCAACTGGCAAACCTGCCAATAAGGATGCCATTCGTGCAATATTTCGATTATCTTCACCAGCCTGATTAGCACAGCCTAAGTAAACGTCATTTATACCTTCCCAATCAACACCAGTATTTCGTTCTTTTAGTGCCTTAATTGGAATTGCAGCTAAATCATCAGTTCTTACAGAAGAAAGAGCACCACCAAATCGGCCAATTGCAGTTCTAACATAATCGCATATGTATGCCTCAACCATTTTTAGGATCCTAACATTATTAAGTTAAACGATTTTTTATAGTATATTACATCTTCGTATTAAAAAGTCATGCACAAGATTAATTATTTTGGAAGATACTAGAGGTGTTATTTCATGCCCCATACCCGCAATAATCTCTATTTCAGAGTCATTTATCAAAGATGATATCTCTTTACCCTCCTCAGGCAAAACCAATACATCATCTTCACCATGTATCACTAGACAAGGAAGATTAGTCGCCTTTAAAGCTTCTCGTCGATCACCAAAAGAATAAACCGCAGAGGCCTGTCGGTTTACTGCTTCACTTTCTGCACCTCTATCAAAAGCACGACTAGCCACATCACGGACATAATCTTCCGAGACTGGAAAGCTTGAGTTGCCCCATATTTTATTTTCAAAAACAGCGTTTTCTACATATTCTTCTTTAGTATTATGCTGAAGGGCAATTTTCTTAATTCTTGAAGGATCAGACAATTTTGACGATGACATCACAATAGTTGCCGTGTGAAGCCTAGATTGATGATTTATAAGCAATACTTGTGCTACCGCCCCACCTAATGACATTCCAAAAATATGAGCTTTCTCAATTCCAATAGCATCCATTAATCCTACAACATCTAAAGCCATATCATCCAAAGAATAAGCAGGGGTTATCTTTTCTCCTGCATCAATTGTACTGATAATATCTTCTCTACTATATGAGATTTCTTTTTTAGGACAGCGAGCTGATAAACCAATATCACGATTATCAAAAATTATCACTCTATAACCCACTTCAACAAATCCAGTAATAAAATTTGATGGCCAATGTATTAATTGACTTCCCAACCCTCTAATAAACAAAATTGTTGGATCTGTTTTTTTACCAAAATCTTCATATTCAATATTTATATTATTTGCTAAGATTTGCATTATAATTTACCTAATATTTAAGAATTTATTAAAAAAAATTACCCATTTTTTTGAGATATTAATGTATTCAAACATTTGATATGCTCAGATTGTATTCCACAGCAACCACCAATTATATTTATTTTTCGTTCAATCCAAGTCTTTGATGCTTCTGCATAATCTTCAGGAGAAATAATGTCATCAAATATCCATTCAGGATTTTTGTATAGTCCGGTATGAGCATAAACACCAACAAATCCATCCCAATTAGCATCTAACACGTCAAGACATTCAGAGATTAAATTAACTTCTGTATGCATAATATTAACTAATGGAACTGATTTTTTCTTTAATTCTTTGAGGCAGTCAGTTAATAAATCTCCTCCTAATAGACAAATATTTCCATCACTATTTTTCTCGCAACTTAAGCCCACCCATACAGGCAAACCAGTTTTAAGTGCTGCATCTAAAGTAATTAAAGTTAGATCTAAATCAAGCATCATTTCAAGCATTAGCAAATCTGCACCTGCATCACGCAGTATGACTGCCTGCTCAAAAATATCTTCAAATAAGGTATTTTTATTTGGTTCCCCCGTTGGGAATCTTTGGTAACAGATACTGCCTGCAACCAAAATATTAGTTTTTTTAGAAATATTACGAGCCTCAATAGCAAGTTCTACAGATCTACGATTATATTCTTCAAATAAATGCTCCAATCCGGCGTCATTAAGAGCCTGCTTTGACGTTGCAAAGGAGTTGCTGATAACTATTTCTGCTCCATGTCTTATGTAGTCAAGATGGATTTCTTTTATAATCTCAGGATGACTTAAAGCGCCTCCACCATTCCAAGCATTCGTTAATTGCGGCACACCTCTTCGCTCGGCCTCAGTCCCAGTGGCTCCATCGATTAAAATTGGAATTTCATCTTTAAACCTATCAACAAATTCCAAATACCTGCTCATAACTTTTCCTTCGAATTATACAAAAATATAAAAAAATCATGTCTAAAAAGTCAACTAAAATCTAATCAACGAAGGCTTTCTCTACTACAAATGTAGCTGGATTATTATTAGAACCCTCTTCCAAACCAAAGCCTTCAAGAATTATTTTTGTATCACGAATCATTTCTATTGATCCACATATCATACCTCTGTCTTCATAAGGTGAAATTTGGGGTGTACCCAAATCATTAAATATTTTCCCTGAAGTCATTAAGTCAGTTATTCTTCCTGTAACATTAAAATTATCACGCGTTATTGTTTGATAATGATGAAGATTTTTAGATGCTAAATCACCGACTAACGGATCTAACCTTACTGATCTTACGAGTTCCTGACCATACTCAAGGTCGATTACATTTCGACATGTGTGACAAAGGAAAATTGTTTCAAATTTTTCGTAAGTTTCAGGATCTCTTATTAGGCTTGCAAAAGGTGCTATTCCTGTACCTGTAGAAAATAGGTACAAACGTTTGCCAGGTAATAATGCGTCATTAACAAGCGTACCAGTCGATTTTCGCCTCATTAAAACAGTATCATCAAGTTCAATCTTTTGTAGATGTTGAGTTAATGGGCCATCCTGAACTTTAATTGAGTAAAACTCCAATTCTTCATCCCAAGAAGGGCTCGCTATTGAGTATGCTCTGAAGATAGGTTTTTCAGAATTTGGCAAGCCAATCATGACAAATTCTCCTGACCTAAATCTAAAACTACTAGGTCTGGAAATTCGAAATTTAAAAAGACGATCCGTATAGTGCCGAACAGATTTGACCTTTTCAGCAAAAACCCCTGCAGGGGCTTCAAACACTATTTTGCTCATAAAAAACCTTTTTAATTAATGCCCGACTGAAATTATCTGAACTATTTTTCTACTTTCAAGTTTATAACTAATTTTAATTTTATTCAGACTGTTGGAATACAAAAGATGAATAAACATCCTCCATTCATTCGAAAACTTATCACAAACTTAATAATAAAAACAATAAATAAAAAAAATATCTTAGATCTATAAGTTAAATAAAATAATGGCATACAATAAAACTATTTACTCTCAAAATTAGTTAAATATATGTTCATACAATAAACTAAAACTTTTATAAACTTGGTAACTAAATAAAATAAACAAACAAATTGAAGAGAGTTTCAGATAATGCAATTCCACCTAAACGGCTTTCAAACAGGAAACCCAGAAGAAAATAATGGTAAAAATTCTATTAGAAATCCACCTAGAATGCGTAATTTAACAGAAAAAGCTGATGTTTTAATAGTTGGATGCGGTCCAGCTGGCTTGACATTAGCGGCTCAACTTTCCAAATTTCCTGATATAAAGACTGTAATCGTTGAACAAAAAGAAGATAAATTATTATTAGGTCAAGCTGATGGGGTTGCCTGCAGAACAATGGAAATGTTTGAGGCATTTGGATTTAGCGATAAAGTTTTAAAAGAAGGATATTGGGTGAATGAAACCGTCTTTTGGAAACCTGATGACAAAAACCCAAAAAATATAATTAGAAGTAGTAAGATTCAAGATACAGAAGACGGTTTGTCAGAGTTTCCCCACATGGTTCTGAACCAAGCAAGAGTGCACGATTTTTACTTAGATCTTATGAAGAATTCGCCAACAGGGTTAGAGCCAGACTATTCCAGACGATTAATCTCTATGAAGATAAATTCAGAAATGAATGGTGCCAATGAATTCCCGGTCACAGCTACCCTTGAGGCTGCAAATACCGTTGGACCCAACAGAATGGAAACGATAAAAGCCAAATATATCGTAGGCTGTGATGGAGCTCGTAGCATCGTAAGGCAGGGCTTAAATCTAACATTAAAAGGAGACTCTGCAAATCAAGCCTGGGGTGTCATGGATGTTCTCGCCATAACTGACTTTCCTGATGTTCGACTTAAAGCGATTATTCATTCAGTTAGCGAAGGTAATTTACTAATTATTCCTAGAGAAGGTGGATATCTAATTCGTTTATATATTGAGCTTGATAAGCTAAATGAAGACGAAAGAATAACAAATAAAAATATCACATCTGAGCACCTAATTGCTGCAGCGCAGAGAATTATGCATCCCTATAGTATCGAAATCAAAGAAATAATATGGTGGTCAGTTTACCAAATTGGCCAAAGGCTTTGCGATAAATTTGATAATGTACCCAAAAATAAAATAGATTTAAATTATCCTAAGGGTTTTATAGTTGGTGATGCGTGCCACACACACAGCCCACAAGCTGGCCAGGGTATGAATGTCTCTATGCGGGATAGTTTCAACTTAGGTTGGAAATTAGCATCGGTTATTAAAGGAAAATGTTCCCCAGAGTTACTCCACACCTATTCAGCAGAAAGGCAAACAGTTGCAAAAGAATTAATCGACTTTGATAGAGAGTTTGCAAAAATGTTTAGTGCTAGGCCAAAAACTTCATTAGATGATGAAAGTGATAGCATCGATCCAAAAGAGTTTCAAAAGTATTTTGAAAAGCATGGTCGTTTCACGGCTGGAACTGCTATTCAATATTACCCATCTATTATTTCTGGCAAACCAATCCACCAAGAATTGGCTACTGGTCTAGAAATAGGGATGCGTTTTCATTCTGCCCCAGTAATAAGAGTTGCGGATGCCAAACCAGTACAATTGGGTCATACAGTTAAAGCGGATGGTAGATGGCGATTTTTTGCATTTTCGCCAATTGAAAAAGTAGACAATCCAAACTCACAAATAAACAAATTATGCAATTTCTTAAAAAATTCTGAACTATCACCTGTATTAAAATACACATCCAAAGGTGCAGATATAGATAGTACTTTTGATGTAAGAGTAGTATTTCAAGAAGAACATCGAGATATAAATATTGAGAGATTAAACTCATTTCTGTTACCCCAAAAGGGTAAGCTAGGTCTACGAGATTACGAGAAAATATTTTGTGCTGATTTGAAAAGTGGCAATGACATTTTTGATATGCGCGGAATCGATAGAGAAAATGGTTGCATCGTTGTAGTAAGGCCAGACCAACATATAGCTAATATTTTGCCTTTAGACGCCTTCAGTCAATTGAGTGATTTTTTTGATGAATTTATGATTTCTACTTAAGTTATCTAGCGTCTAATTGTTCAAGCTATCAGTCCAAACTGGTGGTGTATTAAACTTGTTTCGCCAAATCACATAAGCCATAACGGGATTAGTATGTGTTTTCATCGCATGTGGTTGATTACTTTTATGCTCGCTAACACCACCAGATTGTAAGAACTCATTTTCTTCCTTATCCTTCATAAATTCTGCCTCACCAGCAATCGTCAAATACATCTCCTCTCCCGGATGGTGATGCCATGGATAGAATAGCTCTTGAGGCATGTAGACAACAAAAGCGTGCATTTTTTTGCTGTAAAACGGAGCATTAGCTCCAATCAAGCAATAACAGCCAAAACGGCTCATAAAATCGTTACCAATGTCCGTATTCTTATAAGTTTCCCGCCAATGTGCAAACGGCGCCGCATTGATAAATGCATCTCTAAAATCATGATATTTATCAGTAAATAAATGTTTCTCACTTTGTAAAATATCAGAAGAGTTTATATGATTGTGCGTTACATTCTGAGGCTTAAGATCATCTGGAAAACTACAAAAATTACTTACTTCTTGATGACTTTCATGAACGTGTCTCGCGACCTCTATCAACTCTTCAAATGCTAAATTTAACATTCAACCATCCCAACTAAGAACTTAATTTTATAAAGATTCTACCTATTTTTTTTAAAAGTAAAGTTAAAAGATGTAAAATTTATTTTTAATTGACACTGGAATTAATTAAATTAAATCTTACAAAAATAATTCAGGCAAAGAAAATGGAGACCTCAGCAAGGGTTGTTGTAATTGGTGGTGGTGTTGTGGGGTGTTCAGTCCTCTACCATTTAGCTAAAAATGGCTGGTTGGATGTCGTGCTGCTCGAGCGCCAATCTAATATGGAAAAAGTTGCTTAATGAATATGAAAAACAACCTATTGACCCAGCCATAGAGGAAGAATTAGAAGCATATATTACAAAACTAAAAGAACAAATATTAACTTAGGTTAATCATATTTGGCAAATTCTTGATAAATATCGGGTAAATTGCCAAAGATTTTTTTCAATGGGGTGCAAATTCCCAGTAGGCAAAATTGTTGAAGCTGACCCTTGATTTAAAGCTTGAACCAAAATCTTATCCTCCTCATTGGCGACATCCATATAATCTGACAAATCAGATAACCATTTTTCATATTCAGAAGGTTTAATATCATCAAGTATCTCCAGAGGTATTGCGACACCCCAAGTAGCTTTAAATTGTCCAATACCTTGAGGTAAAACAGTGATGTACCAAAGGAAATCAGGCATAAGTGTGATTAATTGACACGGAAATACGCAAAAATCTACCATGGTGCGTCGCCAATCACCCTTTAATTTATTATTTTGGGGGTGCGCGGCACCGCCACCTGTATCAGCTTCTTGCACGGCTTGATGGTATCCATAATGGTCATCATCCTCACCACAATAATAATCTTCAAGGGGTTTTTTATGTAACGCAAAGGTTTTTTTATGCGCCATAGGTACATGATAGCTTTCAGTAAAGTTTTCAATAAGATTTTTCCAATTTGCGTCCCAAACCATCGTCTTTCGCATGATTGTTTTATAAGATGCCATGTCGTATCTACCAACAACATTTTCACGCAAAGAGTTTAAACAAGAAGATACTTTTTTTGGTTGTTTTTTTGAAAGATTTACATAAATAAAACCCTCCCACAGTTCTAAATATAATCTTCGAAGACCATTTTTTGTCTTATCAAAATCATCTTTCATCTCCATATATGGAGCACGGACTAGATCACCTGCAATATTGTATGTCCAGGAGTGGTAGGGGCAGGTAAACCGCTTGCTAGTGCCTTTCTCTTCTTGAAGGAGGCGCGCAAAGCGATGTGCACATGCATTAATAAAAGCACGAATGGAACCATCTTCCTGACGCACAACTAATACTGATATCCCTGCAATTTCATGTGTTAGAAAATCACCAGGCCTCGAAAGTTCGTCATTACGGCCAACACAAATCCATTCCTTCATAAAAATAGATTTCTGTTCGTGATTAAAAAACTCTTGAGAATGATTAACAGCCGCAGGAATAGGAATTGCATTTTCAAAAGGTGTTTCTGCAACCAACTTCAGCTTTGCCAAAACTTCGTTGAGCTTTAAATCAGTGTGTCCGCTTAAAAGTCCATTATTTTTCATAAATTAACGCTAAATATAATTTTTAGTATTTAGCAAGTATTTATAATAAAAATATGAACATCAGAATTAAATTATAAAAATGGAAAAATTACGGAATTTTACGATCTATTCCTCTAACAATGTGTCTTTCTCTATCAAAAAATGGCAGCTTTACAATATCGCATGAATGGCAGGCTCCATCAGGGAGACGGAGAACCATTTTGCGACCCACCCACTCATCTTGATAATGGAATCTAGCGTATCCGATTCCTACTCCAAGAGTTGGCGATGGCACACCAGCGGTGATATTTCCAACAACTTTTGTTCCATCCATAATTTCGCTACTCGAGGTTGGCGTTGCCCCTTCACAAGTCAAACCAAATAATAATGGGCGTTTATCTTTGCCAACTAAAGCATCACGACCCACAAAATCACCTTTTCCCATATCAACAAACAAACCAAGACCAGCTTCATAGGGTGTCATAGTTTCATCCATATCTATAGTATTCCCAAGTATACCACCTTCTATTCTTCTGATTGTCATCGCACGCGTTGAAGAGAATTCCAAACCATGTGGTTTGCCAGCCTCCATAAGACAGTTCCAAAGAGCAATATGGTCTGTGTTTGGACCATCAGAATAAATCTCAAAACCCAATTCATTTGTAAATCCAGTTCGCGATACGTAAAGGTTTTGCCCACCTATATCAAAGTATCCTGATTTGAAATAACCCATCTCCTCACCAACTTTTCCATCAGAAGCATTATGCATGATACTGATTGAAGCCGGTCCTTGTATTTGCAAAACACGCGAATGAGGATCAGAAATTTCAACATCGAACCCAGTAGTATGAGCCAAGAGCCACGTTTCAAAGGGACCATCCGCCTGAACATACCAATACTTATTTTCGGCAAGCTTAAAAACAACTCCGTCCATAAAAACACCACCCTTTGGCGTACATGCAAGAGCATAGTACCCCCGACCTTCCCTCATATTAGATACTTTACGAGTTAAGACCTTTTCTAAAAATGGGATTGCATCAGGGCCAGAAATTTCTACTGGCTTTTCGGGAACATCGAAAATTAAAGCTTTTCGTCTTAAAGTCCAATATTTTGCTAAATAATCTTCACCATTGTGAACAGCAAAAAACCTACCTGCATAAATACCTCGTATCATTTTGGAGGTGTCATGGCATTCAATAAAAGGGGATTCTTCAAAACGCCGTGCACTAATTTCAACAAGATTTTCAAAGTCAGATTCTTCTTGTAAATTAGTCATGTCACATCCATTTCATCTTATCCGTGCTTATGTTTATATTTTGCTTATATTCAGAGTGAATATCACTAATTAATCATTTTCCGTCAATGTTAATAATAAATGATAAATTTTTAAAAATACTTTTTAAATAAGCTTCTCTAAAATTCATTATTAAACTGAGATTTAATCATAAAATAATCTTTAAGTAGGAAGAAATACTTGCAAGTATTTTTGCATCTGTATTTATTAAAACAACAAATTAAGGAGTGCTACTCATGCAACAATTACTTATTCAATTTCCTATCAAGAAAGAGAAAAAAGATACGTGGGCTTCGTTACTTAAATCTGAATTTGGGTTAGCATATACAAAAACTATGACTGGATTTATTTCAGCAGAGCATGGGTTTTCTGAAAGCGACGTTGGTACAGTAGTTTGGCATCTTTGGGAAAAGTGGCAATATAAAGAGGACTATGAAAACTACATGAAAAAACCACATCGAGCCGAAGGTAGTAAATTCATGAAGACCGTAATGGAATGCCTAGACGGAGAAACCAGTGAGACTTGGATAAAATTAATTTAAAAACTAAATAATAAATCAACTCAGACAATTGATGAACTCAGCACTTACGTTTCGACATCAAGATAAAGATTGATAAGATGGGATAAAAACTAAAAGGGTTAAAGAATTATGAACCAAATAAAGATTTACCAAGTAGATGCCTTTGCAGAAAAAGTATTCACAGGAAATCCAGCTGCAGTTTGCCCTTTATATGACTGGTTACCTGACGAGAAAATGCAATTAATTGCGATGGAAAATAATCTTGCCGAAACTGCATTTGTAAACTTAAATACACATCCTTATGAATTAAGATGGTTCACTCCGACGACCGAAGTTGATTTGTGTGGACACGCAACTCTTGCAACGTCTCGAGTTCTTTTCGACGAATATTTGGCAAAAGATGAAAATGAAATACTGTTCAGCTCAAGAAGTGGAATACTAAAATCTTTCAAGCATCATGATAAAATATTTCTTGATTTTCCAAGAGATGTACCAAAACCTGTCAAGATAACCAAATTGATCAATGAAGCCTTAACTATAAAACCTGAAGGTTTATTCAAAGGAAAAGATGATTATTTAGCTATTTTTAAGAGTGAAACTGTCATCAAATCTATAAAGCCGGACTTTAGTAAAATGTCAAAACTAAAGTGTAGGGGTGTAATTATAAGCTCAGTCGGTGATAAAGTGGATTTCGTTTCTCGCTTCTTTGCGCCTCAAACGGGCATAAATGAAGATCCTGTAACTGGCTCAACTCACACATTGTTAACACCATATTGGGCAAAGATCTTAAAAAAAGATACATTGTTAGCGTATCAGTGCTCAGAAAGAGGAGGAGAACTATCCTGTAAATTGATGCCTCACAGAGTTGAAATTGGAGGTAAATCTAAATTTTATTTAAAGGGTACAATATCAATATGAAATACTCATCCCTTTGATAGTTAATGTTTTATTTATAACAGAAATAAGCTTACCTACCAAACAGCATCTCCTATTTCAAAAGTTCTAAAATTAACTTAATTAACTAATTCAAGTTGCCCTAACTCAACAGCAGTGGCAAATTATGCAACAGTTTACAAAGTAATGTTCAAAGAATGATTATCAAATTTTGTGGTCAAACCTTAATTTAGCGCGTTTATAGCTTTAGTAAGAAAGCAATCAATACAGACACGATAAAAACCCTACATTCAGAGGGTTTGGGTACCACTTCATAGCTCAACAGGTTGGCTGTTCTAGGCAGTCTTTGTATAGAGCGTTATAAAACGAGAGGTAAGGCGGTTTGGTAGCGAGAAGTGGACTTGAACCACCGACCTCCGGATTATGATTCCGCTGCTCTAACCAACTGAGCTACCTCGCCAAACCGTGTGTGTGGATAATCTGCGTGATATGATACGTCAAGTGTAAAAGGACTTTTCTTGTAATCTAAGTTTAAAGGACAAATGGTAAGTTAAACCCTTAAGCACCCACTAATTATGCATTGGTAACACCTCAGGCTCTCAGAGGAAGAAAATGCCTAATACAAAATTATTAATTATTTATTTCGTATTACACCCATTGGCATTTCAGAAATTCTCTTCATTTCAGGTGTCTGGAAAAGGTTAGGGTTATTAAAAAAATCAAGCATCATATCGGTCGAGTCACCGCCCCAAAACACTTCCCCGTTTACTACAAAACTAGGTACACCAAAAACACCATCCTTCACTGCATTTTCAGTATTACTGCGAAGTATATCCTTTATCTCAGAACTCTTTATAATTAACTCTGGATTTGCAATTTCTAACACCTGTGCCATTTCTTGAAGACCTTCTGGAGAATCCGGTTGAATACCTTGCCCATATATTAAATCATAAACCGCGCGCACTTGTTCTATTTTTCCTCCAGAAGCAATACAAAGTCTAAGTGACGAGAGTGGATTAAATGGATGACGTGATGGCATTTTAAATGGAACACCTAAACGATCAGCATTCCATTGAAAAAAACGATAAACAAATTGCCGTTTTGGAGGAATTTCAGCTGGTCCGAGTTGACCCCAGTTAGCTAACAATCCTCCAAAGACAACAGGAATAGGCTTAATCTTGATACTCTTAGGTAATTTAGAAAATTGCGCCATCTGTAAATATGCAAAAGGCGATATAAAATCAAAATACCATTTAATTTCAGTCATAATAAAAACTCCAATATTTGATCGTTGATCATTCCTCCAAATGTGTCATGTTACTTGAGATTTTGTCCAGCTGAAATAAAAGGTAACTAATTAAAATGATAGACTTATATACCTCCCCAACGCCAAATGGCTGGAAAGCCGCAATGGTTCTTGAAGAACTCTCACTGGATTACACAGTTAAAAATGTTGACTTAGCAGCCGGTGATCAGCACGAACCTCCTTTTCTTAAAATGAATCCGAATGGACGCATCCCCGTTATCGTGGATCATGATGCGGATGGCCTCATTATTTTTGATTCAAATGCTATTCTATTTTATTTAGCTGAGAAAACAGGCGAACTACTTCCCAAAAAGGGTGTTCAGCGCCAAGAAGTTATGCAGTGGCTTATGTTTCAAGCCAGCGGTATTGGACCGATGCAGGGTCAAGCTGTAGTGTTTGAGCGATACTTTGCCACTGATGTACCAGATGCCCGAGCCCGTTATCATAATGAAACTCGCCGTTTATATGAGGTCTTAAATACCAGGCTAGAAGGACGAACTTGGTTAACAGATGATTTCTCAATTGCAGATATTTCGAATTGGTCTTGGATCCGAAGCCATCGCTGGGCGCGCGTTCCAACTGATGGTTTAAAGGAACTTGAACGATGGATGGAGCAAATGCGCACTCGACCCGCCTGTGATCGGGGTTTAAATATCCCTCCTTCACCAGGTCGTGCAGATGCTGTTAAGTCTTTTGGTAGTGCGATGACAACAACATGACTGAGGAAAATAATCAAATTGGAATAAATGGAATGGCACACGTAATTTTGACGGTCAGCCAATTTGAAAAAGCACGTAGTTTCTACAGTGGCCTTTTACCTCAATTTGGTATGTCTTTAGTTCATGATGGAGCCGACTTTTGCTATCATGTCGGCGCCCGAACAGCGATTGGTATTCGCAAATGTGATCCTGAATTCTTGGATGAACGCTTCGAGCAATATCGTGTTGGATTACATCACCTTTGCCTCCGAGCAAGATCACAGAATGACGTTGATAAGACAGCAATATTAGCAGCTGAGTTGGGTGCTAAAATCATTCGTGGACCAGAGGAAAGAGATTGGGCGCCAGGTTATTATTATGTTTTATTTGAAGATCCTGATGGCATACGCTTAGAAGTCAATTTCATACCTGGTGCGGGTTTGCTTAAAAAAGGTGAGCAGTTTGGAGCTGGTGAGGATTATGTCCGGATCGATGGGCAAGACAAAATCTCTCATAATTAAAATTTGTATTAGCAAAGGCCCAAAATAAGGTGTTAAATTATAAATAACGACATATCTTGTCGCTAGTATTAAATAAAATAAGTTAACGCAAAATATACTCTTAAGTATCTAGTTTTTTTAATGGTACCATTATGAATGAAAATAAATCAAAAGAATGGAATTATCATCCAGATTTGCCATTGGCAGATCCATCACCATTCACTCACCTCAATGAACCAATATTTCTATTAAAATGGTTTCATAAGAACTGGCTTTCATTATCAGAGCGAGTGCTTATGGTTATTGCAGCAACCGCATTATGGTTCTTCGTTTACCCCTCTTTGGAGGAAGCTAAGAATTTTCATTATAGTTGGATTCTAAAAACTTATTTTATAAACCTTACCTTGATGGTTTTTGTTGCAGGTTCATTGCATTATTTTCTGTATATTCGAAAAAGCCAAGGCAACAAGCTAAAATTTGATAAACGAGGTTTGACCAAAAATAATAGGAATTTTTTATTTTCAGACCAAGTAAAAGATAACATGTTTTGGTCTCTCACAAGTGGTGTATTTCTCATTACTGCCTTTCATGTGGTAACAATTTGGTTAATGGCTAACGAGTATACTCCTGTAAATAGTTTTAGCAATAATCCTTTATGGTTTGTTGGCATGTTAATACTTTTACCAGTTTGGTCAGCGTTTCATTTCTACTGGATACACCGTTTTCTTCATTTTCCATTTTTTTATAAGCGGTACCACTCTTTGCATCATAGAAATATTAATATTGGTCCGTGGTCAGGCCTATCAATGCATCCAGTAGAGCACCTTTTTTACCTATCCTCAATCTGCATTCATTGGGTAATCGCTTCCCATCCAATACATGTTATTTATCATGTCATTTATACTGGTCCTGGTGCCGCTATGACACATGCAGGCTATGAAGATTTACTGATAAAAGATAAGAAAAAATTGGCTCTTGGAACTTTTTATCATCAGCTCCATCATAGATATTATGAATGTAATTATGGAAATCAAGAAATGCCCTGGGATCGCTGGTTTGGAACTTTTCACAACGGCTCTGTAAAGGCTACCGAAGACACTCGGGCAAGAAAAAAGAAAATGAGTAAAAATAATGAGTAGAGATACATTCTGGAATAATGTTTATAAAACCAAAAAGATTGATGCTGTAAGTTGGTACAGCAACCACTTAGAAATTTCCTTAGAACTAATTAAGAAGTATTGTCCCAGAAAAGACCAAGCACTAGTTGATATTGGTGCTGGAAGGTCAACATTAGTGGATGACCTTGTTTCTTTAGATTACAGCAATTTAACTTTACTCGATATTTCTGATGAGGCAATTAAACAAACGTTAAAAAGACTTGGAAAGCTGGGACGTACAATTTCTATAGAAATTGGTGATATTTCAACAATCACAACCAAAGAAAATCAATTTGATTTATGGCATGATCGAGCAGTCTTCCATTTTTTAACCGAAGCAAAACAGCGTGAAAAATATAAAGACAACTTAAAAAGAAGTCTTAAAAGTAATGGTGTAGTGATTCTTGCCACTTTTGGTCCTAATGGGCCAGATAAATGCAGCGGCTTAGATACAGTGAAATATAGTGAACAGAGCCTGGCAGAAGAGTTAGGCAATGATTTTCAACTTCTTGGAAGTGAAATTAACCTACACCAAACACCTTTTGAAACTTCTCAGCAATTTATATACTGTTGGTTTAGGTTAAAAACAAAATAACTTATATAATTACCTCGCAAAGTTTTGGTCTTCGCGTCTAAATGCGTTCGAGTTATTATCAATGATTTCTCTTACATAATTATGACCTGATTGAACGGCCATTGCGATTAATCCCGGCTGCAAACAATCACCGATTCGTGTTACAGTGTTAATTCCCGCATCACTCCAATCTTCTTTTTTGGCCAGCAACTCTTTCCATAATAGATCATTTGGTAGACGTGAAGTTACCAATATTAACGTATCACAATGAATTTCCCGAGTATTACCTGAATAAGAACACGCTATATGTAACCTATCATTTTGCTGATCAAAAAGTTCGTGTGAGGCTATTATCTCAACACCCAATTTAATTAATCGGCTTTGGATGCGTCCTTGTTCTAGAGTATTTTCAGACCATGCCGCAACATTGGGTGTTGAGGTTACAAAAACTACTTTACGACCTGTTTTTATAGCCACTTCAGCCACAATACTTCCCATGTAAAATCGATCATCATCAAATATCACTATAGGACCAGTCGATTTATCGTTCGAAAGTTTACCCATCATGATGTCATCTGGAGTGAAGTTTCTATCATTATTAAGATATTTTAGGGATTGCCTGTGCACTCGTCCAACGCCATCAGAACGCCAACTAGCACCTGTTGCCAAAACAATATTTTCTATTCCATAACTTAAAATATCTTCTGAAGATAATTGACTGTTAAGATATAGATTTGCGTTTGATACTTGTTGGAGTTGCCACATTCGCCAATCCCTAACTCTTGCCCATTCCGCCAAACCTGGCAATTTGCTTTCAAGTGTCACTCTACCGCCCCAGTAATTAGCTCCATCCGCTAAAACAACATCATTTCCACTCTTAATTAATGAAGTTGCCGCCTCCAAACCTGACGGTCCTCCACCAATAATAAGATATTTCTTCGATGAAGGCGTATTTGGTAATATTTCTGGGTGCCAGTCACGCCTCCACTCCTCACCAACGGTAGGGTTTTGGGTGCAGCGCATAGGACTATTGGTATTGTCACCAGTCACACAAATATTGCATCCAATGCACTCCCTTATATCTTCAAGGCGACCTTCACTAATTTTTGAAGGTAAAAATGGGTCCGCTATTGATGGTCTAGCTGCTCCTATTAAATCCATTTGATTTTTCTTAATTAGATCCACCATTTTATCAGGTGATGTATAACGCCCTACCCCAACCACTGGTTTGGTCGTAATAGATTTAACAAAAGCAGTATAAGGTTCTTGATATCCCTCTTTGGCAAATCTTGATGTTTGACTATCGTTAGACCAATCAGCCAAATTTACGTCCCACAGATCAGGCTCCTCAGCAAGAGCTTCAATAATATCCCTGCCCTCAACTTCGTGACGAAAACCATCAGGACCCATCAATTCATCTACCGCCAAGCGAACGGCAATGGCACAAGTATCACCAACTGCTATTTTGGTATCCTCAATGACTTCCCTAAACAATCTAAGACGGTTTTCAAAAGAACCACCGTATTCATCAGATCTGTGATTATGACGTGCCAATAAGAAATGTTGTAACAATGTCATATCATGCCCAGCATAAACATAAATTATGTCAAAGCCCGCTCTTTTTGCTCGTTTTGCAGCATCCACATGCCAACCCCGAAAGGCTTTGATATCTGCTTTGTCCATTTCACGCGCTTGATACGGATCATCACTCGCTAAAGCAGCATGGGAAGGCGACATAGGCGGAAGGCGTGAATATCGGTTAGGCGCATGCATTCCATTATAGGCCAGTTGTATTGCTGCCAAACTATCATGCTCATGAACGGCATCTGACATAAGTTTTAAATTGGGGATGTCACTATCATCCCAAAGACGCGCTTCATTTGCAGGAGAAAGATCAGATGTTGGGTGAATTTCAGTTTCTTGAGTTGAAACAACGCCCCATCCACCCTCCGCTTTTATTCCACGCATTCGGGCCTCGGCATTTGGATAGCGATATCCCATACCACTACAATGAGGAACTTGATAAAACCTATTACGAGTTTGGACTGGTCCTATTTTAACAGGTTCAAAGAGAATATCGTATTTTGGATCACGCACTGACAGTGCTCCTTAAAAATAAAGTATTAACATATTCTAATAAACGTATATTTTTAAATTAACAAACAATAATCCAGATATTTAATAACCTATTTTATTGAATTTAATTTTCTAGTTGAGAATGATTATCATTTTCATTGACAATAATTATAGCCTCTTATATCTAAAATTCAGTAAAACTAACTGCCGGAAAGATGATCTATTAATGAACATATTTTTTTCAAATAATCGAATTTTAATTACTCTCTTCACTATTTTTTTATTAATAAGCGGATCATCAATTGCAAACGCGAAAAAATTTAAAGCTGTCACTACATTCACTGTGATTGCAGATATGGCAAAAAATGTTGCAGGAGACGTTGCTATAGTAGAATCAATTACAAAAGCAGGTGCCGAAATACATGGTTACCAGCCCACTCCTCGCGATATTATCAAAGCTCAAGATGCAGATTTAATTTTATGGAATGGATTGAATTTAGAATTATGGTTCAAGCAGTTTTTTTCAAATCTATCAGAAGTACCTAGCGTCACTCTAAGCAATGGTATTTCACCTATGGGCATTACAGAAGGCGAGTATACAGGAAAGCCAAATCCTCACGCCTGGATGAGCATTACAAGCGCCCTGATATACATAGATAATATTCGAGATGCATTCATAACGCATGATCCTAAAAATGCAGCAACTTATCGCACAAATTCTGAAATTTATAAAAAGAAAATTTCAGAAACAATTTTACCATTAAAAACTAAAATTATGGCAATCCCAGAAGAGCAGCGTTGGCTCGTTACCTGTGAAGGAGCCTTTAGTTATTTAATTCGCGATTTTAAAATGAAAGAGCTTTATCTCTGGCCAATAAATGCAGATGCTCAAGGTACCCCACAACAAGTGCGTAAAGTCATTGATAGTATCCGTGAAAATAAAATCTCAGCTATATTTTGTGAAAGCACTGTATCACAGGCGCCAGCAAAACAGGTAGCTCGCGAAACTGGGGCTACTTATGGTGGTGTTTTATATGTTGATAGCCTAACTGAAGCAGATGGCCCTGTTCCTACTTATCTAGACCTTTTAAGGGTAACAATTGAAACCATTGCGAATGCTTTAACCAATCAATAAATTTTAACTTAATTTAGAGGTATCGAATTTTTAATGTGGAAAATAGCTTAAATTCAGGAATAATTGTAAATAATGTAACCGTAACTTATCGTAACGGACACACTGCGTTGCGAAATGCAAGTTTTGAGATACCAACTGGAACTATTACTGCATTAGTTGGAGTAAACGGTGCGGGAAAGTCAACTTTATTTAAGGCACTAATGGGTTTTATACCTGCTGCGACAGGTGAGATCAGTATCTTGGGACTGTCAGTAAAGGCCGCGTTAAAGAAAAATATAGTAGCCTACGTGCCACAGGCGGAAGAGGTAGATTGGAGCTTTCCAGTTTTAGTTGAAGATGTCGTTATGATGGGTCGATATGGCTATATGGGATTTCTAAGAAATCCAAAAATAACGGACCATCAAGCGGTAACAATTGCACTAGAACGCGTCAATATGCTTGAGTATCGCAAACATCAAATTGGTGAATTATCAGGCGGCCAACGCAAACGTGTATTCCTTGCACGCGCATTAGCACAAAATGGTCAGGTAATTTTGTTGGATGAACCATTTACTGGTGTTGATGTGCAGACAGAAGATGCAATTATAAGATTACTACGCGAAATGAGAGATGAAGGTCGGGTAATGTTGGTTTCAACTCATAATTTAGGATCAGTTCCAGAATTCTGCGACAGATCCATTCTAGTTAAGCAAACAGTGCTTGCACATGGACCAACAGATACAACATTCACTAGAGAAAATTTAGAATTAGCGTTTGGTGGTGTTCTACGCCACTTCGTGTTGGGTGGATCAGATTTACACGACGATGATGATAAGCGTGAAATCACCGTTATAACTGACGATGAACGCCCATTTGTACTCTATGACGATGATAAAAAGACAAAAGATGATGCTTGAGATCCTACTCTTGCCATTTTCCTATAATTACATGTTCAACGCCATGTGGGTAAGCTCCTTAGTTGGTGGAGTGTGTGCTTTTTTATCAGCATATTTAATGTTGAAAGGTTGGTCGCTAATTGGAGATGCCCTGAGCCACTCAATTGTCCCTGGTGTTGCAGGAGCTTACATGCTTGGATTGCCTTTTGCATTTGGGGCTTTTGCCGCTGGTGGTTTGGCCGCAGGGGCAATGCTTTTTCTAAATCAGCGTACTGGCCTGAAAGAGGATGCAATTATTGGACTAATTTTTACATCATTCTTTGGGTTGGGTCTCTTTATGGTTTCTCTTTATCCCATGTCAGTAAGTATTCAAACTATAACAATGGGAAATATTTTAGCCATCACACCATATGATACACTACAACTAGCTATAATTGGCTTTATTTCATTAATAATCTTAATCGCCAAGTGGAAAGATCTGATGGTCACATTTTTTGACGAAAACCATGCACGTTCTATTGGTTTGAATCCTGACCGATTAAAACTGCTATTTTTCACCTTGCTTTCAGCTTCCTGTGTAGCTGCGCTGCAGACAGTTGGCGCCTTCCTGGTTATTGCTATGGTAGTTACACCTGGCGCCACCGCTTACTTACTGACAGATAGATTTCCACGATTGCTAGTCTTAAGTGTCTTAATAGGTTCGATTACGAGCTTCACGGGAGCTTACCTTAGCTTTTTTGTTGATGGGGCCACTGGTGGATTAATTGTTTCTTTACAAACATTAATCTTCATTTTGGTTTTCTTATTCGCACCCAAACACGGTTATATTGCAGCAAAACAGAGAGCAAAGCATGCCTTAGAGGTGCAAACATGATAGAGGCGCTGTTCCTACCATTTCAATTTAGTTTTATGACTAAAGCATTTTACATCATGCTGATCATTTCCATCCCAACAGCCTTATTATCATGTTACTTAGTCTTAAAAGGATGGTCACTTATGGGCGACGCTATAAGCCATTCCGTTTTACCAGGTGTAGTAATTGCTTATTTACTAAATATCCCACTAATTATTGGCGCGTTTTGCGCTGGAATGATTTGCGCTTTAGCTACAGGTTTTCTCAGTGAAAATAGCCGCATTAAGCAAGACACAGTAATGGGTATTGTATTCTCAGGAATGTTTGGCATTGGAATAGTGTTATATACAAAAATAACAACTGACGTGCATCTTGACCATATTTTATTTGGAAATATGCTTGGTATCAGCAAAAGCAATTTGTGGACTTCAGGTTTAGTTTCATTATCTATCTCATTGATATTAATAGCAAAACGTAAAGATCTTTTGTTGCATTCTTTTGATCCAATTCAAGCGCAGGCGGCAGGTTTACCTGTAAAGTTGATCCACTACAGTTTACTTGCAATGATATCACTTACGATAGTCGCCACTCTTTCAGCTGTCGGCATCATCCTATCAATTGGCCTCTTAATTGCACCTGGAGCAATTGCATTCTTACTTACCAACCGATTTGAAAAAATGTTAATAATCGCGGTAATTGTAACCATTATTTCAGGTTTCTTGGGCATTTATCTTAGCTTTTTTATTGATAGTGCACCCGCTCCAACAATCATACTTATATTAACTAGCTTCTTCATCGTTGCCTTTATTCGGCAATCATTAATTGCTCGGCAGATTTCCAACCAGATAAAGTATCAAAAAGAAAGGTAAGGAATCTATGAAAGATGGAATACTTATTCGCCAAGCAGATTCTATTTTAACTATGGATGATGAGCGTAGGGAGTTGACTGGCTATGATATAAGAATTTCAGAAGGTCAAATAACAGAAATAGGGCAAAATCTTATATCCAAAGGTGAGAAAAATGTGATAAACGCGCATGGATGCCTAATTACTCCAGGACTTGTGAATACCCACCATCATCTATTTCAAACGTTAACTCGAGCCGTTCCTGGCGGACAAGACGCATTATTGTTTGGTTGGTTAAAAACTCTCTACCCCATATGGAGCAAGTTTGGGCCAGATGAAATGAGGATTTCAGCGATGACTGGCCTTGCAGAACTCGCCTTATCTGGATGTTCTTTAAGTTCTGATCACCTGTATTTATATCCAAATGGATCACGTTTAGACGACACAATTGATGCTGCTACTGAGATCGGAATAAGGTTTTCGCCCACTCGTGGTTCAATGAGCATCGGGGAGAGTGATGGTGGTTTACCACCAGATAATTTAGTCGAAGATGAGAACTTTATATTGCAAGATTGTATTCGGGTAATTGATAAGTTTCATAATCCTAAACCATCCTCAATGATACAAGTTGGCATAGCTCCTTGTTCTCCATTTTCAGTTACGAGAGAACTAATGCGAGACTCTGCCTTACTAGGTAGAGAAAAAGGAGTTTACCTACACACCCATCTTGCAGAAAACGATGAGGATATAGCGTATTCACTCGAAAAGTTTGGCTGTAGGCCAGGACAGTATGCCGAAGACTTGGGTTGGACAGGTTCTGATGTTTGGCACGCTCATTGCGTAAAATTAAATGCAGAAGAACAAGAACTTTTTGCTCGCACACAAACTGGTATCTCTCACTGCCCATGTTCAAATTGTAGGCTTGGTTCTGGCATAGCCCCAATAAGACAGATGCGAGATGCTGGAATTCCAGTGGGTTTAGGGGTCGATGGATCAGCTAGTAATGACTCTGGAAACCTTATTTTGGAAGCCCGACAGGCGATGTTAATGCAAAGAGTTTCTCAGGGCGCAGACGCTATGAGTTCTCGGGAAGCACTTGAAATAGCCACCCGAGGGGGTGCGGATGTTCTTGGTCGGCCAGAATGTGGAAGATTGGCTGTGGGAAAAAGAGCTGATATCGCAATATGGGACATCTCTCAGCTTGAAAGTGCAGGAAGTTGGGACCCAGCTGCTATTTTATTGACTGGTCCCACTCGCGTTAAACATTTGCTAATTGAGGGAAGACAAATCATTGAAGATGGTCAACTCTTAACTGTTGATCTTGCCAATCTAATAAGTCAGCAAAACCAACTAGCAAAAGCTTTGATGTAAATAAACTAAAATATCATATTTTAGATTTTAAATTGATCTTGTATCGATTTGAACTGAGTAACGATGCTTACACCAGTTGCCCGCCAACGATGAAACGGAATAGTTTTTATATCTGAAAACGGCAACGCTTCATTTGGCAAGGAACCTGCAACTGCTAACGCTAACCACTTACCTAGTAGCGTACCCATCGCGACCCCTCTACCATTTAGCCCTAAGCCAGCAAATATCCCTACCGCAGGATTATGGATATGTGGTAAACCGTCAGTTGTAATTGCAACTCTTCCACCCCAGTAAAAATCGATTTCGTGATTTTTTAAAGTTGGAAACAACTCCCCCACTTTACTTATTAAATGTTTAAACCCAGTTATATCTTGCTTATCTTCACCACTTCCACGGCCACCCACCATAAAGCGTCCTTGCTTGTCAAACCTATAATATAACATTAACCTCCGCGTATTTGAAACTGTGTGCCCCGCTGGTAGAATAGTTTTTCGAAGATTATCACTGAGTGGTTTTGTGGCTACCTGAAAACTATATAAAGGTACAATCGATTGAGCCAACTTTGGCCACAAAGTTATACCTTTTAACATATCAGTATAAGCATTTGTGCAAAACAAAACCTGTTCAGCCTCTACCAAACCGTTGAGGGTCGTTAAACACCAATTTTCATTAATTTTTTTGACTGATGTAACAGGACTATCCGTATAAATTTCCCCACCATTCGACAATACGGCAGATCCCAACTCCCGAACATATGATAGTGGATGTACCGCACCACCACGAGGATCAAACAAGCTTCCACAATAAATGTTATGGCCAACCCGATCAGCAGTTTCTTTTGCGTCCAACATTTCTGCTTTTATACCTTGGCTTTTCAACCACGAAAACCGTGATTGTGTTTTTGTAAGCATATTTTTATTTTCAGAAGCGTATAAAAATCCAGTCCGCTCTAGCTCACAATTTAATTTATATTTTTTTACTAAATCAAATACAAAATCAGCACTTTTTTCAGTGGCTTTAAAAATTTGTAGTGCCTTTTCTGTTCCAAATTTCTTAGCTAACTGATCCGGTGCAATCTTTAAACCTGGGTTCACTTGCCCACCATTACGACCTGACGCACCAAACCCAATCTCTTTTGCCTCCAGGACGACAACATCATAGCCTAATTCTCTCAAATGCAGAGCTGCTGATAGGCCAGTAAAGCCAGCACCTATAATTGCAACTTGAGTTTTTAAGTTAGCAGTCAACATTTTAGTTCGTGGAGGAGATACGGCTGTACTCATCCAAAGCGAAGTCTGAAAGGTGTCAGAAGCTATCATTACAGTCCCTCAAGTTACATTTTTTCTAAAATCTGAATATGTACGAAATCCTAATTTATTAAAAATCTCTTTTTCCCAAAACAAAGCTAAATTATCTTCTATTTGATTTGTCAAAGTTAGCGAAGGCATTCCAGCAAGCCGTGAATTAACTTTTGAGCTATTTCCACCCTCTGGCAATCCACATTTTAAGTTCAATGCTTGTTGGGTTCTATGCTCATCAAATTTCTCCTCATTTTTTTTCATGAATGAATGTGAGGAATTCTCCTTAGTTAGACTGAGTAATGATCTTGAAATTGGTATATTTACAAACTTAGCAACTGAACTAATTACATCTTCAATATTTAACTTCATGTCCTCATAGCAAAAAAATAATACGTTCGGGTCATCTTTTTTTGCCCACCAGGTTCTTAGATGATACCAATAATTTTCAAAACCATCTGTCTCAAAAAACGCAACGTTCGCAAAGTCTTCTAATGAAATAGTACCTGGTTCAAAAAACCAACCCTCCATAAAGTTATAGTAAGACAATAAAACATCACCTGGATCTCTAAAAATAACTATATATTTTGCTCCTTTTGGAACTTCTTCTGACGTTAAGTGGCTTTTAAACAATCTTGGTGCAAAGTTCTGCTGTTCATCAAGATCAATGCCCATATCGTAAGACACTTCCAACCATGGCACAGCAATTGAAATCTCATCAAATGTCATGTCACCATTACTTCTTAAACAATGTGTGATTTGTTGCATCCAAGTAGTTCCACTTTTAGGAAATGTTGTAATTATAATATCAGAGGGATTTGGTTTAAAACTTCTACAAGTTTTGATTGTCTCAACACTTAAAAATTTCTCCATTTTTTCAAGAAATTCTAATGGAGATTTTGCCCGTTTTAATTCAATAGAATTACTCAAAACTCTAGTCCATTAAACAAAACTCTCAAGAAACATCCCTCCAAATAGGATTTGACCAAGCTTTTTTTCCATTTTCATCAATCAGGGTTACTCTTAGCCACTTTGCATCATCTGGCCAACGAAATGGCATTATCACATCAGTTAAATTTTCGCCTAATTCAGTTAAAGTACGACATCCAGCTCCCTGAATAATGATAGCAGAAACTGGGCTTGATTTGATACAAATTTGATGATCTTCAACAGTTAGATCGTAAAAATCTGGTCCAGTTGATGAGTAATTTGCACCAACCTTAAGAGCCTCAAGTATAGATTCAGTAGTATTATCCTCCGCCTTAACCATTACCCATCCACCAAATGCATCCGAGTTTCCCGTTCTAAAGTGGGCATCATCAGTCGCAATAAAGCTTAAGTTCCGTCCTTTGCTTAGAAGAATGTCTGCTGTATGCAAGCCACGACCCCTGTCACATTCAACTTCACTACCATGATTGTAAACTTCAACTGCATGTGCAGAGGTTATAGACGCAGCATCAGCCTCACTCATCATCGACCACTCTGGGTGTGCAATAGCCACGAAAGCGCCTGCATCAAATGCCCTTTTTGCAATCTGAGGTCCTGTTTCCTGATCAATTATGGGATGAAATTCTGGTGAATTAGATGGTTTAAAAGTCTTTGGTAGGCCCACAGCTAAAATGTGCCATAACTCACCATTTTCCATAGAACCTGAATGTAACTCTGCTCCCAGGATCGTCATAAAGTCTTTATCACAGAAGGGTATGGTATCGGCAATTGGATAGTTATATTGACCCAAAAAATGCTCAGTTAAGGATAAAAAATCATATCCCTTACTTTTGTAACGTCTGCAGACCTCTTCGGCGCTGAGTGCACCATCAGAAAGATTAGAATGGGTATGAATATTTCCACGAAAGAATTTACCTGGATTAGAAAATGCGTTAGGGCGCATAAAATGTTCCTTTTAATAAAAAATAATATATTAATAAATAAAAACAATATTGTTATCCTTAAGATGATTTTTCAATAGATAAAGGTAAAAAAATGGAAAATTTAATTCGTTTATATAATAATAAATTAAAGCCCATGTTTGGTGTATTGATACTATTAAATATACTCGATCAAATTTTACTTTCTGGAAGTCTTATACCCAAAAATCTTTTTCTAGAAATATTTTATGCCATATCAATGGTTTTATTTATCTTAGAGCTATTTCTTCGTATTGCTTCAGAAAAAAAAATCACAGTTTTAACCATTATTGATGCAGCAGTGCTAATTAATTATTTTTTAATTGGAGCTCTAGACCTACGGGTAATTAGAATTTTTCGAGCGTATTCCACCTTTAATCAGCATAGCATATTATTTCCAGCAAATACACTTTTAAAAACAGTTTATCACCAAAGATTCGCCTTACTAGGTTCACAAATTATGGTTTTTTCAGTTTTATTGATTTTCTCAACTTTGATACACTTCATAGAAAAAGACGTCTATCCAGAGGCATTTGGGAGTATTATTTCTTCTATGTGGTTTGGCATAACGACATTAACAACAGTCGGGTATGGAGATATAACTCCCGTAACTGCTGCAGGTAAGGTTTTAGCAGCACTTACTATGTTTTTAGGTATTGGTATGTTTGCACTACCAGCTGCCATATTAGCGTCTGCATACTATGAAGAAATTCAAAAAAGAAATTACTTAATTTCCCTCGAAACAATTTCGAAAATCCCACTTTTTGAAAAATTACCTGTTGGGGCTATTGGAAAAATTAACTCTAAATTGCATGCAGTTCTTGCGCCACCACATAAAACAATCATAACAAAGGGAGAGGTTTCAGACGCAATGTACATCATCGAGTTTGGTTCCGTTGAGGTTCAACTTCAAAATCCTGTGATTTTAACTGCTGGAGATTATTTTGGAGAACGTGGGTTATTATTAAATGAAAAAAGAAATGCAACTGTTACTTCAAAAAATGACCTTAAGTTATTAAAATTAAAGAAAAATGATCTTCTAGAATTAATGAGTGAACACGAAGATTTATTTAAAGCATTAGCACATAGTAGCGCCACCAGATCTGGAGATAATCGTTAACTAATCATCAGTATTTAAACCTATATTAGCAATTTTCATTTGATTGGCTGGATATTTTTTCATAAGACCACCTGCTCTTTCTAAGCTCCCACTTAACCAGGAGCCATAGTCAGCATGTTCAATAATTACAGGCATTCTCGATTGGTGAATTGGCTTAACCAACTCATTAGGAGTAGTTGTTATAATTGAATACGTTTCAAAAGAACCAAACTCTCCTTTATAATGTCCTGCAAATTTTGTCCAAATTCCCGCAAATGCAAATATTGGCTCTTCATTTAATTCAAACCATACACTCGCTTTATGGTCCTTTTCATTTCTTATATTTGGATGATATTCAGAAAACTTACTTGCTGGAACAAGGCACCTTCTATTAAAAAAAGAACTCTTCCAAAATTGAGACGTCATAACTTTATCATCACGACAATTATTAACATGCTTTATTGCCTTACCTGACTGCTGCAAAATAAAACCCCATTTCATCATAGTAATTTTACGATCATTACTTTCCAAATACACCACTGGAGCATTATAAGCGGGAAATATTGCTTTTTGTTCCGGTAGATTTCCTGCTGATGGATCGATTGCTTTCACATCGAACCAATCTCGAACCTCTTGTAATGAATTTTTTTGACTATACAAATTACACATTTATAATCACTTTTTAAAATTAAATAATTTAATAATCATTTTATAGGCTTTAAATATTAGCCTTAATAGAATCTGCTATCTTCTCTGCAATCATCAAAACAGGAGCATTCAAATTTGCTGTAACATTGTAAGGCATAATTGATGCATCTACTACTCTTAAACCTTCTGTTTCATAAACCAACCCATCCCCATTTGTGACTGAATTGTTATCAAGACCCATTCTACAGGTAGAGCATGGATGATATTCAGTAGATGCATTGGCCCGTAACCAGTTACTTATTTCCTTGTCAGACTGTACCGAAATGCCAGGGGAAACCTCTTTTGTCCTCAAATTATCAAAAGCTGCCTGAGCTGCAATTATTCGAGTTTTCCGCACACCTTTAATCATTGCTAATTCATCAGATACTTTGGAAAAAAAGTTATAACGAAGCTCAGGGTGCATTTTTGGATCAGCAGACTTTAACTTGATTGAACCTCTACTTTTAGGTCTCATTAACCCCATCGAAAACATAAACCCACCGCCAAAATTTGATTTCTCTCCACCAATCAATGATGTGAGTGCATAAAACTCATGCTGAATATCAGCATATTCAACTGTATCAGAACTCTTAAAAAAAGATCCTGTTTCACACATAGTGGATGCTCCAATTCCATTTTTAAATAATAGCCATTGGAGACCAACTCTGTACTTTCTCCACCCATTAAGTTTTTCAGCAAGAGACACTCCAGATGGTGAAGCATACGTAACAGCTGCAATCACATGGTTTTCTAGATTTTGCCCCACAGCTGGCACATCTGCTACATTAGCTATTCCATGTTGTTGTAAATGATTAGGATGCCCAACTCCAGATAGCATCAGAAGCTGGGGGGAATTAATTGCTCCTCCACAAAGTATAATCTCCCGGTTAGCCTCAAAAACAATTTTATTGCCTCGCTGTTCAGCCACAACTTTAACGGCTCTTCGACCATCAAATTGAACCTGATTAACCATACAATTAATTTCCACCGTCAAGTTAGGGCGTTTCAGTGCAGGATATAAATATGCTCGAGCAGCACTACAGCGCTTACCATTCCGCGTAAAACTCTGAGCTACATGAAATCCCTCATGCGTTTTACCATTTTGATCTTCAGTATAGTTATAACCAGCTTGTTTTCCAGCTAAAAGAAATGCACGATTTAATGGGTGATTGGCCTTTGCTGTTTCTATTGACTGTGGGCCATTTCCACCTCGCCACTCATTAACTCCTTTGTCAGATGTTTCCATTTTTCGAAAATATGGAAGGCAATCTTTAAAAGACCAATCCTTCAATCCTCCTGCCGCCCAATCGTCGTAATCTCTTGGATTACCTCTATTTGCTACCATCCCATTAACAGAAGACGATCCCCCTATTACACGGCCTCGGTGCTCTAAAATTTGACGATCATCACAATTGGATTCTGGTTCACTTAAATAACCCCAATCAAGATCTTTGTGTCGCGCTGCCATTGCAAAAGCAGCTGGCATATGAATTAAGAAATTTTTATCTGAACCACCTGCTTCAATCAATAAAACATTAATTGTTGGATCCTCAGTTAATCTATTTGCCAATACGCACCCGGCTGCACCTGCACCAACCACCACATAATCATATACAGCTTTACTAACCATTAATCATTCCAACTTCTTAATTATGTTAACTTTTTCAATACTTCATAAACTGTCATTACGTCTTCACGCGTGCAATAAAACTGTCCTGCAGTCATTCTAATAACAAATTTACCTTCATGCATTGTTTGGGTTAAATAAATTGTTCCATCATTATTTATATTCTTTAATAATTCTTCTGTGGCATGATTTGGATCTTGATCAACAGGAGTATACTGAAAAGTGAATAATGCTAACCTACTACTCGTAACAATTGAAAATTTAGGATTAGAATCTAGTTTTTTCTCTAGTTCCTCAACCCATTTAATATGATTTCTAATTCTTTCTCTTAAGCCATTTAAACCATATGCTCTTAAGAGAAACCATAATTTCAATGCTCTAAATCTGCGCCCTAAAGGAATAGTCCACTCATTGAAGTTAGTTACTTCATCTTGCTCCAATGTTTGAAGGTAATCTGGTCGTAACCCCAAAGTATTAATTTGTGCAGTTGGGTCTGCCAGAAACTGTATTGAACAATCAGATTGAGCTCCTAGCCATTTATGTGGATTAAAAACAATGCTATCAGCATCCTCAATACCTGCCCAAAGAGTGCGGTATTCTGGACAGATCATTGCCGATCCTGCCCAAGCAGCATCAACGTGGGTATAAAGTTTATATTTTTTTGCGACCGAAATAATTGATTTAACATCATCAAATGCCCCAATAGACGTACCACCAACACAAATCACGATACCAGCTGGTTGAAGACCATTTGAGATATCATCTAAAATAGCTTTTTCAAGTAGATCAGATTTCATTGAAAAATTATCATCAGTTTTGATCTTTATTAAATTATTTTGACCAATACCAGACAACCTAACTGCCTTATCAATTGACGAGTGTGTTTGAGCAGAAGAATATATCCTTAATGGTTTTTGCTGGAATAAACCTGTTTCTAGACCACTGTGGCCCAAAGCTAATTCACGCATAGTCAAAACTGCAGAAAGAGTAGCTGTTGTAGCAGCATCATGTATTGTCCCTGAGAAATGCTCAGGTAATCCTAATGCTGAAGCTAACCATTGAACCATGACTTGCTCAATCTCAGTTGCTGCAGGTGAGGTTTGCCATAACATACACTGAGCCGCTATTGTATTCACCAATTGCTCTGCAACAATCGAGGCAACTGAAGCATTTGAAGGAAAATATGCGAAAAACCTTGGATGTTGCCAATGTGTCATTGCATCTGGAACTATCTTTTCAAAGTCTGAAAAAATTACTTCAGGGTCTTCAGCATTTTCAGGAGGTTTTTTTGGGAGTAATGACATGATTGATCCTGGCTTAATATTTGGACGGACAGGTCTATCTTTTAAGTTTAGAAGGTACTCATTACTCCACTCAGTGGCTCTATTGGACCAATTCTTATAATCTTCTAATTCCACTTTAGTCTCTCCTAAGTTTTACAGTTAAGATTTTTATTACAACTATACTATTATCGAACAGATGAACATTACAAGAACACCAAAGGAGCAAGGGCAATGGATTGATAGACATTCAATTGGCTGCTCATCAGTGTTACCTCTTGTTACGGTCTTATCGCAAACACCGAAAACACATGTGCAAAGTCCATAATTTTTATGAATTTTCCAAGGTCGATACATTTAGGTTCCAAATTTCTCCAAATCATTATAACACCGTTAATGTGCATAAAGCTTGCAAATTTGTGAGAAGTAGATAGATAATTTGCATTTATTTAGCAATTAAATAACTAAAGGTGCACAAGATGACGATTGATGATTATGATATTTCACTGATGCGCGCATTGCAGCATGATTCGACGCTAACCAATGCGCAGCTTTCGGACCTTGTACATCTCTCTGCATCACAATGCTCACGCCGACGCAGTATGCTTGAGAAGGCCAATATTATTTTGGCCTATGGCGCACAGCTGAACGCCAAGGCTTTGGGTTTTAATTTAAAGGCATTTACGCGCGTGAACCTGCAACAGCACGGTCCAAAAAAAGGCGAAGCATTTGAGGCATTTGTTGCTGCAAGCACAGAGATCCGAAATGCATATTCAGTATCTGGTGGTGCAGATTATATGCTGGAGATTCATGTAGCTGACCTAGAGACATTTTCCCAATTTATGCACAAACAATTGCTCAGACAACCACAGGTGGGCCATGTGCGCTCAGAGATTGTTCTTAAACCGTTAAAAGATCAACGGCTACTGCCTATTTAGGAAGTTCTTAAACCGTGATCATGGTTACCCTTCTCTTAGCGGAGAGCCCCTCGTTTACCATGCGCAATATAAGTGGCAAGACGCTCAAATGTCACGGAACTGTCGTTCGGGGACTTGAAATCACAATGAATAAATCGGTTACTTTTATCATTCTATAATAGGAGCTCCACCTTCTAAAGACCGCTTTTCAATGAAATTAGCCAAACGATCTGCAACTTCCTTTCCTGTATCAGGTTGAACATAGTTTTTGAGTGTATCTTCCCAAATATCTGTTGCTCGTTCATCAGCTGTTTTTGCTCCACTTTTAACCCATGACCCATTATTTGATAAATCAGAAACCAGTGGGGAATAAAATGCTGTGGCGTAGCGGTCCATAGTATGTTTGGTAGCAAAGAAATGGCCACCAGGTTCTACTTCTTTTAGAGCATTAAAACCGATTTCTGCTTCAGTTGCCTCAGTCTTTGTGCATAGTTCAGCGACAGTTTGAAGCGCTTCAATATCTGTTATAAATTTTTCATATCCAAAAGTAAGGCCACCTTCAAGCCAACCTGCCGCATGAATTGTGAGCGTTGCATTTGCCATTAATGCACCCCAAATTCCAGAAATATTTTCTGTTGCTCCCTGAGCATCAGCAGTATTGGAAGCCGAACCAGCTGCTGACCTCCATGGCAACTTGATATGCCTTGCAAGTTGCCCGGATCCAATTTGCATTTTTATGTGCTCTGGCGTGCCAAAAGCTGGAGATCCAGACTTCATGTCAACATTCGATGCAAAACCACCGTAGCTCACAGGCGCTCCAGACCTTGTTAACTGTGCCAAAGTGATTCCAGTAAGTGCTTCCGCATGTTGTAAAGTTAAAGCGCCTGAAACTGTAATTGGAGCCATAGCCCCTGCCAGACAAAAAGGAGTTATTATGCTCATTTGATTAGCGCTTGCGAAATCAATAATCCCTTGGGCCATTGGTCTATCTAACATTCTTGGGGAATTTGAATTGATTACGGTGGTGCCCCAGACCCCGTTATTCCAATCATCTTCACTTAATTTCAATCCCAAGCGGATCATTTCAAAAGAATCAAACGTTTGTTTAGAGCCACGTGCATATATAAACATTGGCTTGTCTGAAAACTCCATTTGCGTTTGCATTGTCGAGTAATGACGCAAGTGAGTTGGAATATCTTGAGGTTCAGCTGAAGGACCTAATTTATGTATTACATCAAAACTTTGATGCAATTTTACTGTTTCGATGTAGGCATTTAAATCACCAGGTCTTCGGCCACGTTTTCGATCAAATACATTGGGACAACCCGCACCTGCCGAAAATATCAGTGCACCATTTTCATAAGTTAAAGATCGAGCTGGATTGGCTGCACATAATTTTATAGAAGCCGGCGCTGTTTGCAAAGCTGAAGCAACAATATCTCTACCAATAAAGACCATTTCATCTTTTACCAATGCGCCCGCTTTCTTGAAAATATTACGTGCCTCAGGTAGCAGGATTTTAATGCCAAGGGTTTCGATAACCTTAAGTGCTGTATCATGAATAAATAAAACTTCATCGTTACTAAAGATAGACTGTGGTTCAAATGGGTGCCTCAACTGGCGATAGTTATGCGAACGTGGGGTCTTAGATATCGTTGGTCTGGATCGTCCACCGCGGCGTTTTGTACTCATGTTTTATCTTCCAGGTTTTTTTGTTGAACCTTAATATTTGAAACTTAATTCAGGCCTAGATATTTGGTCAACGGCTTTATACTTTCTTTACTTCCATCAATTTCAAGTTTAGCGAATTCAATCGCAGCCACCTCGTGATCTGTTAGAATTTTCAATAATGGCAGATCAGTTTTTGGAGCCATATTTTCTAAATTCGCAAAGTCAGTTAAGTAGCCTGGATATTTATTACAAATTTGAAACATGAATTCTTGCCAGCTAAGCCCCTGCACTTTTGCCACACTTCGTTTTCCCATTAATCTCAGATCATTTGAGGCCCGGGCTTTTAAATTATATTTTTTTAAAAGAGGCAAAACAGCATTTGCAGCATAATTCTCCACCTCAGCCATCAGGATCATTTTATCTTGTTGATGTTTTTCACCAAAGTAACTCGATAATGCATAGAAATAACCTTCACCCATAATTTCTTCTTCATAATAAAGAAGTAATGTTTTTAGATAATTTTCATTCAAAGGGATTCAACCTCTACTAAACAGGTATGTGCAATCGGGCCTTGAGCTAAACTAGAAGTACCTTTGTCTGGCGTTAACATATTGGGATTACCATTTTTACAGACACCGTCTTCTAGTTTCATCCAGGCACCAGTGCTAATTTGTATCACTTTTTCCATTACATCCGTATTTATTTTTACAACTGCCAAGCATGAACCACGGAAATTAGTAATTCGAACCACTTGCCCTTCTTTCAACCCTCTCACTTCAGCATCGATAGGATGCATTAATAATTGCTCACAACCATTTATTTTGTCAGCTTGACTAACTGGACCATGATCTAACTGAGAATGCAGTTTATTCTTTGGTTGATTAGATATCATATGCAATTGGGTGTCTTTGGCGACATTCCCCAGCCATTCAAGAGGCTCCATCCAGAATGGGTGTCCAGGGCAATCTTTATAATCAAAATTTGATATTGTTTCAGAAAAAATTTCTATCTTACCACTTGGAGTAGAAAGAGCGGATTTTATTGGATCTTTGATAAAATCATCCATCATAACGGTTTGCTCTTCAAGAGCAGGGACTTTAAACCAACCAGCTTTAATGAAATTATCCCAGCTCGGCAATTCCACCCCTTCTTTAGCCGCTGATTGGCGAGAAATATCGTACATCCATTTTTGCCAGTCCTCGGGTGATTTTTTTTCTGTAAATTGCTCTTCAACCCCCATCACTTTTGCGAGTAATTTAAAAATATCGTGATCATCTTTAGCTTCTCCAACTGGATCCACAGCTTTATCCATGACGACCAAATATGGGTCTTTAGGTGTTAAAGATAAATCAGATCTTTCTAGAGATGTTGTGCAAGGTAAAACAATATCTGAGTGTTGTGCCAAGGCATTCCAACACCATTCATTTGAGATGATAGTATCAGGTTTCTGCCATGCTTTGAGCAATCTATTTAAATCTTGATGATGATGAAAAGGATTTCCACCTGCCCACCAAACAATTTTGGTATCAGGGTACGTGTACTTCTGACCATTATAGTCAAACTGTTCTCCTGGTTTTTCGAGTAAATCTGTTATGCGCGCCACTGGAATAAATGATTTAACTTTATTTACGCCTTGTGGAAATGCTGGGTAATGCATTTGTCGCCTATTTAAGCCAATGTGGTTCATAGCAGAGTAACCAAAACCTATTCCAGTTCCTGGCTTTCCAATCTGACCCAACATTGAAGCCAATGTTATTGCTGCCCAAAATGGTTGCTCTCCATGATCTTGACGTGTCAGAGACCAGCTAATTGATATCATGGTTTTCTTAGTCGCCATGGCACGAGCTAAATGAATAATTTTTTGTTCTGAAATGTTACAAATTTCTGCTGCCCAATGAGCTGTTTTTGGAATACCGTCATCCACTCCTAATAAGTAATTAGAAAATTTCTCATACCCGGTCGTATATTTCTCCACAAATGGGAGATCAACAAGGCACTCAATAATTAAAGTATGAGCTAATCCAAGTAAAAATGCTGTATCAGTAGATGGTCTTATTGAAACCCAATCAGCATTTATTTTATCATCAATATCTGAACGTAAGGGTGAAATATTAACAAACTCTACACCTGATTCATACGCTTTAAAAAGATTACTTCGTTGAATATGATTCCCTGTTCCACCTTGAGATATCTGCCCATTCTTTAATGGTATACCACCTATCGCAACGAATAATTCACAATTTGCACTGACAGACTCCCAACTTGTACAGCTATCTAAATGCTCTCGAAAGCTTCCAAGAATATGAGGAACTACCACCTCAGCCGCTGCAAAACTATACGTATTTACCGAACTTGTATATCCTCCAATACAATTCAGAAATCTTTTTAATTGGCTTTGTGCATGGTGAAAACGTCCCGCACTAGCCCAACCGTAAGATCCAGCAAAAATGGCACCATTGCCATAATCATTTCGTACACGGCTTAGTTCTTTTCCAACTAATTTACCAACCTCTTCCCAGGTTAATTGAACAAACTCATCAGAGCCCCGTTTATTTGTATTTGAACCTGGTCCATTTTCTAACCAACTTTTTCTAACCATAGGTGCAGTAATCCGCAATGGTCCTTCCATTACGTCAACTATACCTGGACCAATTGGAGATGGATCTTCATCTTCACTAAAAGAATTTAAAGCGGTTACTTTTCCATTTGTAACTTTAACTTCATAAGTGCCCCAATGCGCACTCGTTAAAAGCTCTCTCGATAAATTTTTCATTATTTATTCCATTTAATTAAACAATAGTTCTTTTCTCAATTATTTTGGCGTAAATTGATGCACCAATTGGTAGAATATTTTCATCCAAAATAAATCCATCGTTATGAAGGGGTACAGTTCCACCATGACCTAAGTTACAATAAGCTCCTGGAACAACTTTCAACATATCAGCAAAATCCTCTGATCCAGCTATAACATTGGTTCTAATTGCTACATTTTCAGTCCCAACAACTTCAGAAGCAATATCTAACATTTCATGACTTAGATCTTCATTATTTACTAAAACATCAAATATTTCTTGATTTACAATATCAATTTCCACTCCATAAGACTTTGCTAATCCAGCGGTTAAGTCGTTCATTCTTTGTCTTACCATGTTTGCCATTTCCTTACTAAAATAACGCATTGTACCAGAAACAACGCAATCGGATGGTATTACATTATATGCAGTACCCGCATGTATTTTTGTTACCGATAATACTAAAGGTTCAATTGGAGGGACATTTCTACTAACAATTGTTTGTAACTGAGCGACCAAAGAAGAAGCTATTACAATTGGATCCTTTGAAATGTGAGGCATTGCTGCATGCGACCCATAAGCTCGAATGTGAATATCAAAAAAATCTGCACCCGCCATTGCAATCCCAGGCTTTATAGAAACCTTACCAAGCTCACCTGTTGGCCAATTATGCATTCCATAAACTTCATCACAAGGAAACCGCTCAAACAACTTATCTGCAAGCATGGCCCTTGCACCTCCCAAACCTTCCTCAGCAGGTTGAAATATAAAGATAGCCGTGCCTGAAAAATCTCTTTTCTCAGCTAGATATCGTGCAGCGCCGAGTAACATTGTTGTGTGTGCATCATGTCCACAGGCGTGCATCACCCCTGGATTTTTTGAAGAAAAAGGCAGGTTAGTTCTTTCCTCCATTGGCAATGCGTCCATATCAGCCCTTAAACCAATACTTCGACCAGGCTTATTACCTTTCAAAACGCCAACAACACCCGTTTTTCCAATTTCAGTATGTGTTTCAATACCCCACTCACTCAATAGTTTGGCAACAATCTTAGAAGTTCTAAATTCCTCCATACCAAGCTCTGGATGTTCGTGGAAATCCCTCCTAAGAGCAACCAGATCTTCAGAAAATTCAGCAATACGTGAAATTACACTCATTTTAACCCCTTAAAAGTTAAATCTACGGTTTTTTTAAATCATTTTGTCTACAAATTAACTATAGAACTGAATTTTTTATAACTAAACCAATTTTTTATTTATAAACCAGAAAAGTTGTCATTATCGGAAAAGCTTATTTTGCAAAAATTCTTAATCTTGCAAAAATTATAAAAATTTGTGTTAATATGCTTATTAAGCAAGTGAGGCCTTGATGACTAAAGATATCCTTTTAAATAAGAACGATGCATTAATTATTATTGATGTCCAAAATGATTTTTGCCCAAATGGTGCTTTAGCTGTGGAAAATGGCGATTCAATAGTAAAGCCAATAAACAAAATGATGCGTTTATTTGACAATATAGTATTAAGCCAAGATTGGCACCCAACTACGCACAAGTCATTTGCATCAAATCACAAAAATAAAAATATTTTTGACACAACCACATTATCATATGGAGAGCAGATCCTTTGGCCTGATCACTGCATTGCAGGATCAAAAGGAGCAGAATTTCATCCTTTGCTAAATACTACAAAGGCTAATGCAATTATTAGAAAAGGCTATAATCCAAATATTGACTCGTATTCTACATTTTATGAAAATGATCGAAGAAGCCCAACTGGCTTAGCGGGGTACCTTGATAAACTTAACGTAAAAAGAATATTCTTGTCTGGTTTAGTATTTGAATATTGCGTTGGATTTTCGGCGATTGATGGCATTAACTTAGGATACGAAGTATTCCTTATTGAGGACGCTATTGGTTATTTTAAAAATGATGACTATGGACCTATGAACGAGCAATTAATCGAATTAGGTGTGAAGAAAATAAATAAAATAAATATTAAAAAACAATAGTTTAAGAATTTTACTTAAAGTTTCAGATTAATAAATTATTTATATAACAAATTAATGTAATCTAATTAATTGATACTACAAATTAATTGCAAATAACTAGTCGCAATTAGGGACTCTGTTTCCGTCAAATTATAGTTGTAAGAATTACAGATAATAATATAAATTCAACTCAATAACTTATAAAAAGCCAATCTACCTGTCGAAAAAAAATTAAGAAAGGGTTTGTTAAAAAAATGATCAAGCCAAATACAAAATTAGATCTAAAGTCTGGCCGCGTAATAATAACAGCCTATGAAGCAAAAAAAGTCTTAAAAGAAATTCTTTCAAATGTTGGCTGTAATAAAAAAGAAATTGTTAGTATTTCAGAACATCTAGTCGATACAAGTCTATGTGGCATGGAAAGCCACGGAATAATGCGAATATTAGAGTATGTTAAACAATATGAAAATGGTTATATGTATCCCGATCGCACTACCACAGTCAAAAAGAATAAGTATGGTGGAGTAGAAGTTCATGGGCATGGCGGGATAGGCATCCCAACTATGAATATAGCTTATAAAAAAGGTATGTCGTTAGCAAAAAAGGCCGGTATATCAGCAATAAGTATCCGAGATGTTGGACACACGGGTAGGCATGGATACTTTGCCGATATTGCGGCATCACAGGGATTTTTGACAATTATGATGGGCGGCGGAAATCGGAAGAAATGGCGCCAGGTCGCTCCTTTTGGTGGTTCCAAGGCTATGTTGCCCACAAACCCATACTGCATTGGTATTCCAGGAGGTAATTTAGGCCCTGTTATTTTAGACTTTGCTACATCAAAAATATCTGGTGGTTGGATCTACGCAGCAAAAAGTGCGGGAGCCATGCTCCCTAAAGATTGTATTATTGACAGCAATGGCAATCCAACATGTGATCCAGATGACTATTTTGACGGTGGAGCTATACTACCCGCTGGTGAACAAAAAGGTTATGGACTTGCGCTCATAGCTGAGCTGATTGGTGAGGCACTTTTGGGACCGGCAACAACAGAGTGTAATTGGTTATTAATAACATTGAATGCAAATCAATGGAGATCTAAATCTAAATTAAAAACTACTGCTGAAGAGATATTAAATGAACTCCGAAAGTCCCCACCACTGAAACACATTGAAAAGGTAGAAATTCCTGGGGAGCGAGAGCGAGAACACAGGCTATGTTCAAAAGAAAAAATTGCAGTACCAATTAGAACTTGGCAACAAATAAAAATGTTATTAAAAAATTAATTTAAACGCATTTAACTTTTTAATGACCAAAATAAGCTTCAGTTAATTGAGCATCATCCTTTAATTCCTCTACAGAGCCATGAACCTTTATTGAACCAGATTCTAATACATACAAGCGTTCAGCTAAAGTCATAGCAAAATTAGCATTCTGTTCTGTAATCACAATTGTAGTGTTAAATTCCTCTCTCAACCGTCGTAAAACTGACGCTATTTCAAGACAAATTTTTGGTGCTAGACCTATAGTGGGTTCATCCACGAGTAAAAGGCGCGGACTAGACATCAAAGCCCTACCTAATGACACCATTTGGCGTTCTCCACCTGATTGGGTATGCGTCTCTTGATTTCTTCTTTCTTTTAATCTTGGGAATAAATTCTCCACGACCTCAAGATTATTGTCAATATCGTCCCGAGCAGTAAAAGCACCAACCAATAAATTGTCATATACACTCATATATGGAAATAGATTAAATCTCTCTGGCGCGTAACCTACTCCACTTTGAACAATTTTTGGCGTGGAATTTCCAATTAAAGATTTCCCCTCCAATCGAATATCACCTTCCGTTTTAGTAAGTCCCATTATGCTATCAAGAAAAGTTGATTTTCCAGCACCATTCGCGCCAACAATCGCTATAATTTCTCCTTGTTTTACACTTAGACTTACTTCATGCAAGGCCTTAGCTTTACCGTAAAAAGCGGAAAGTTTGTCTATTTCAAGAAAATCCATTATTATGTTCCCAAGTATGAGGTTCTAACAGCTTTGTCAGAAATTACTGAAGCAAAAGAACCCTGAGCAATTATTTTTCCATAATTTATAGCTATTGCATCATCTACAAGTGGCTCAAGAGCCTTTAAATCATGACTAACAATTAAAAAGGTCATATTTTCTGACCGCATTTTTTGTATTAGTTTTGCGATCTGATCTATTTCACCCACAGTAAGTCCTGCAAACACCTCATCAAGTAACATGATACTTGGATTTGTAGCCATCGTTCTTGCCATTTCCAACTTTCTTAGATCACCCATGGAAAGTTCATCCGGTGTACGGCGTAAATCATTTTCTGAAAACCCAACACTTAAAGCTAATTCAATTTCTCTATCTACGTTTGGACCTTCTGTAATCATTTTCCAAATACTATCTGGCATCAAACCAACACGAACATTTTCTAAAACAGTAAATTCAGCAAACGGTCGAGGCACCTGATACGTTCTACTCACACCCAGTCTTATTCGAGCTGGTGTCGATAATTTAGAAATTTCCGAACCATATAATTCAATTTTCCCCGATGTTTGGCGATACTCACCCATAATTTGAGAAAAAATTGTGGTTTTACCTGCTCCATTAGGCCCAATAAGTCCGGTTGATTGACCTTCATTCAAGTCAAAAGAGATATCATCAGTTGCTGTCAATCCACCAAATTTTTTAACTAAATTTTTTATTGTCAAAGGTTTAGTCATCATCAGCTCTCTTTTTAAAACGATCTAATTGAGTCATAACAATGTGATATAATCCCTTAGGCTGATACATATACAAAAGAAGTGCAATTATGCCATATATTAGGTATCGCTCTGCGCCCGGTAAGTAAGGTCGTAAATACTCAAGTAAAAATGTTAAGAAAAAAGCTCCAAACATTGGACCAACAATTGTGGATGCACCACCTATCAAGGTTGCTACAATTATTGTGAATACGAAATTAATATCAAATAACGCTCTCGGAGCTATTGAACCCAAATAGTGAACATAGAATGCACCTCCTAACCCCGCAACAAAAGCACTAGTCATAAATGCAAATAATTTTAGTTTGGTAGGACTTAGACCACTGCCCTTTACTGACTCTTCATTCATCCCAATAGCACTAAGTGCTGTACCCAGCCGGGTTCTCATCAGCAACCACATACATAACGCTACAATTATCATTAATGTTACTGATAAATAGTAACCGTTTACAGCTCCTCTCGTCAGGGTCACTAGTCCAGACATACCTCTAGTTCCTCCCGTCAAATCAGGACGAATGACTTGTACCAATTGATATATTAGCTCCATGAATGCTAAAGAGACTAAAGCAAAATAACTACCTTTAATCCTTAAAGCTGGTAAAAACATTATAGTACCGCCTACCATTGTCATTATGACAGCTGTAGGTATTGCGTACTCGACGGGCACATCAAATCTTTTTGTTAAAATTGCAGTGGTATATGCGCCAATTCCAATTAAAAATGGATGCCCAAAACTAATGTATCCAGTGCGCCCAGACAAAACATCCCAACTAATGGCAAATATTGCTAAAAAATTCGCAAATATTATTGTTCTAAGTGTTCCCTTACTAACAAATTCTGGCATCAAGGCCATAATAGCAATAAAACCTGCCCAAAGGACAAAATGATACCATCGCAAGCCTAAACCCATTTAAAGCTCCTCCCGCCCAAAAAGTCCTTTAGGCCGAATAACTAATACTAAAATAATCAAAAGCATTGTAAAAACACCTCGAAGTTGAGGAGAAATAAGTGCAACAGAAATAATTTCCATAAACCCAATTATATGAGCAACCACCAAAGTACCAATTATTGATCCGATACCACCAACAATAACGATTGCAATTGCTATGATTAATGGTGCAACCCACATTGTTGGAGACAACTGCGTATAACTGGCAAAAAATACACCAGCGATTGCGCCTAAAAAGCCAGAAATGCCCCAAGTAATCATATTTATTTTATCTATATCAACTCCTGATATCGATGCACCTTTAGCATCCATTGATACTGCCATCATAGCGCGACCAATATGAGTTTTTTTAATGAATAAATAGAGACCTATTAAAATTAGCCAGCTCGCTACCGTGGCTGCTAGAACATTAAAAGTTACTGTCGCATTTCCTATGTGAATCACTCCAGGAATAATAGGGAGGAGTATTTTGGCACTATTGCCAAAAAACAGAATTACAGTTGATTGTAAAACAACAGCAAGGATCAATGTTGAAATTTCTACCGCAATATGATCCCCTTTTAGTGGCTTTACAATTAAATTGTATTTTAAAAGCCCCATACAGGAACCAAGGATACCGGCTAAAAGTAAACCCGCAATTGGGGGCAAACCTAAAAGTTGACTAAAATAAAAATAAATATAGCCTGCAACCATAATGTACGAGCCATAAGCTAAATTAAGAACACGCCCAACACTAAATATTAATGTAAATCCGACGGCTATTAATGCGTAAAGTCCACTTAGCAAAATGCCTTGTATTATAATCTCTAACATATAATGAAACCTAATTTTAAATTTACTGGCAACAAATTATCACCTGTTGCCAGTAAGTTTTATTTTATTTTTTTACCCAACTTGGCAATGTGAACTCACCATTTGCATATTTTTTAGGATAAACAACGGCATTTGTTCCATCTTCATACCATTGAATTACAACCATCGATGGAGCTCCATCATCGAACGGCTCAGTAATATCAAATCTCAAATTATGAGGGTATGTTCTTCCCGTTCTAGGTTCAATCTCATCATTACCCCACCAACCGTAGCGCAACCACAATTCACCATCTAACTCAAGTATCAGATCTTGTTTTTCCATTGCAGTAACCCAAGTAGTATTATTAAAACCACCTGCTTCTTCAGCAGCAGCCATTGCTTGCTTTAATCCATGATAAGCATTGAAGCCATTGAAATGAGGAATAATTGGGCGTGAAGAATATCTTGCTTTATACGTATCAACAAACTCCTGAGACGCAGGATCAAGCTTCATGCCTACTGCTGGAATGGGAGTCAAAGTGGACATGCCACCACCCATACCACCAGTATCAGCCCAATAATCTTGACCCATTGGCGCGACATTAACCCCTGTCATACCCAAGGGCACTTGAAGCTTAACATATTGAGATGAAACAACTTGTGAGTTGACTGAACTAATCAAGTAAATAAAGTCAGCGCCCGATGCCACTGCCCTACTGTACAAAGGTGCAAAATCAACAGTTGCAACGTCGTAGACTATAGTTTCAACCACATCAATACCAGCAACTGGAGCCATAGCTTGACTTATTAATCCATGGATAGCACCTCCAAATGCTGTATCTTCTTGCAAGATAACAGTGGAAGTCCAACCCATTTTATCAACCAAAACATCTTTACCAAAGTCTATATAAAGTGTTGCTAATGCTTCATCAGAAGCAATATTCATAAAATAAGGTTTCATACTATCATAGTCTTCAACCAACATATCTATAATACCAACATAGGATGTCCAAGTATCTAAAGTTGGGATTTGGTATTCTTGCATACGAGGCAACCAACCTAAAGAAACATCATCAATAGATCCAGAAATTATAAAATCAACTTCTGCTGTTTCAGCTAAATATTCATAAGCCTTTATACCTTCGGTAACATCTTGACGGGTATCAGCAGTTACAAGTGTAATTTGCTGTCCCAAAATGCCACCTTTTGCATTCAATTCATCAATCGCAATTTCAGCACCACGTAAGGTGCTTAGTCCAGTATCACTTGATAATGAACCAATAAAGCCAACCTTAATGTCAGCTACAGCTGTTGAAGCAAGCATCACTGACGCCAAAGTTGCCACAACCTTTATAAGTTTCAATTTCATAAAATCCTCCTTTGTATACTGTATACAGAGCACATGGCCTCATGCGAGTCAATATTATTAAATCGCAATATAACTATACGTTTTTAATAATCTTGAAGGTTTGACTTAAAAAATCAAAAATAATATTTTTAGATAACCTCAAACTTGCAATAATGAAAATTATTCGTTGCGAAGAAAAGAGTCTGGATCTTCAGGTAAAATTTGACCACCGTCAACTACGATAGCTTGGCCAGTAATGAACTTCGCCTGATCAGAAGCAAGGTAAACCATAGCATAGCCAATATCATCTGTATCACCAAGCTTACCAGTTGGCACAACTTTAGCTATTTCTTTTGCACCCTCTTCACCGTATAAATTCATCATACTTTCTGTAACTATGTTACCAGGACTTACAGCATTTACTGTTATTCCATCTTTTGCCAATTCTAACGACGCAGCCTTTATAAATGCATTTACGCCACCTTTACTTGCGGAATACGCTGAAAGACTGGCCTGCGCGACATTTGGGCCAGTTATAGACGATGTGAATAATATACGTCCAGATTTTTGAGTGCGCATAACATTAATACAAGGTTTGGTTAGTAAAAAACACGATCTTAAATTTGTATTAATTGTATTATCCCATGTTTCTATGGACATTTCTTCCATCAACTCATCAGGATAGATACCAGCATTATGGCACATTATATCCAATCTACCATATTTTTCGACAACAGTATTTACTAACCGGTTACAGTCTTCTTCTAAACGTATATCAGTTTGGATAAAACTTGCAGATCCACCATTTTCATGTATTGACCTCACAACTCGTTCGCCATCATCAATTGTCCGCGCCGCACAAATAACTGTAGCACCCTCATTTGCAAAAATTTTAGCAATTCCTTCACCAATACCACGGCTAGCACCCGTCACTATAGCTATTTTACCTTTAATATTAATACTCATAATAAATCCTTCACATTAATCGTCATTTGCTGATTTCAATATTTCCATCACTGTCATGTATTAAAGCGTCAACCGAAATCTCAACCATCATCCCAGGAGTTGTTAACCCCGCCTCAACACCAGCAGTTACAGGATTAATATTCTTAAAAACCTCACCATGAGCCTTTACAAATTCAGCACCACCAAGCTTCATATCAGTCATATAAGCCGTTGTGCGAACGACATGTTTCATGTCGGCACCAACAGCTTTCAAAGCCTCTTCAATTCTTTGGAATATATATATTGATTGCGCATAAGTATCATTGGGTGCGTGTAATTTTCCACTTGGCTCAATTGCTGTTGTACCGGCGACATATACAAATGGCCCAATTCTTTTCGCACGCGAATAACTTCCAACTCCTTCTAAACGCCCACCTGATTTAAATGTCTTTACACTCATTTCAAACCTAGACGATTTCGTATTGCGTCTGCTGAATCATGCAAAGCCTTCATCTCAATTGGCGATAATTTAATTTCTTCAACTGATACCAATCCTTTGAAGCCAAGAAAAGCTGGCACTCCCAAAACTACATTATTTAACCCAAACTCACCATCTAACATAACTGATACTGGCACTGAACCGCTCTTTGCTCCTCTAATATGATTGAGTATTTCAATCGAGGCATGCGCTGGCGCAATCGTAGCAGAGCCCATTTTTTTCAATGCAACGACCTGCCCACCACCAGTAATTGCATCTTTCGAACATGCTGCTATCTCCTCACTAGATAGAAATCTCTCCAATGATCGGCCCTTTATTTTGGCATGAGATATAATTGGCGCCATTTCATCTCCATGACTTCCAAGGGTAATTGCTTCAACATCAGCTGTTTTTACACCAGCTGCCATTGCTAAAGATCTTCTAAATCTACTGCTATCAAGTGTTCCTGCCATTCCCAAAACACGTTCACGAGGAAAACCAGTGGCTGTTAACATTTCCATCGTCATTTCATCCAATGGATTTGTTACAACAATCACAATAGCCTCTGGTGACTGCTGTTTTATTGTTTCCGCCGTAGATTGGATAACTCGCTTATTTATGTTAATTAAGTCACTTCTCGTCATCCCAGGCGTTCGAGCACGGCCTGCTGTTACAATCACTACCTCCGACCCATTAATTAAATCTAAAGTTTCACCACCCAAAATTCTAGCGCTTGATCGAGTTATGCCACTGGCATGATTTAAGTCCAATGCGGTCGCGGCAGCTAATCCTGGCACAATATCAATAATCGCAATTTCATCAGATAAATCCATATTCGCAGCCAAATGTGAAATATTCGCACCCACGCCTCCAGCACCTACAATTGAGATTTTTGAAAACCTTAAAGCTCTAGTTGAAATTTTTTTATCTGGAGCTATCCATTTTGGCGACCGGCGATAAAGGCTACGTCCCATTGATGTTTTACCATCTGTTCTAGCGATTAATGGTTTTTCAATTGGGCCATCAATTAATTCTATCCCTACTCGGCTTGCTGTTTCTTTCGCTAAACTTGTTACAATATCACCAGGTAAGATCTCAAAAACCAAGCGTCCACGCTGTCGCGCGTCTTCAATATGCTCAGATCCGATTACTCGATTTTCAGACATTAAATAACCTTACCATCAACCGATTCAATTGCTTCAATCGCAGCTTCAATTCCCGTTTGAACAGAATTCTCTGAACCCGAAATAAATAAACGACCAAACCGACCGACTGCTCTTACTTCAACAATATCTATATCAGCCGCTTTTTCAGCTTCATTAGCAGCAATAGAAATATATGCTGCAGGCTCACATTCGATAATTCCCAAGGTTTGACCAGGCACCAAAAGTGAACCTTTACGCCATTTATTAAGTAATTGTGCTTGATAAGGCTCAACAGATGTTATTATTTGAGTGGTTGCCACTTTCGGCTTAACCCGATCTGTCATTGATGCACCTAGTTCAGACAGAATTGAATCTCTAGCGGCACTGATTTCAGCATTCGACGGTGAACGTAAAATAAAAAAACCAAATTCTCTTTCAACTAACTGGCTAGTTGCCTCAACGGAACTAGCTTTTAAAGCTCTATCTATTAAGGTGAATACACCGTTTCCAGGTGCAAACTCACCAATTAAGACAGTGTCACCAGAAAGCGGAACTGACCCCTGAACAGTTGCGCCATTGTAAGCAGCAAACTTAGGTTGCAAATTATCTATCTGTATTAATGCACGTATTGTTATATCGCTCATCTTTATTCTCCATACTCTTCATATATATCACGCCATGGCCGACTTTCGTATGCAACACGCTTTATGTTAATCAAATGAAGGGCAGTAACATTATCTGATGTTATTGAACCAGACCAAGTTCCAGTACCAAGCATGAAGCTTGGTTCTAAGTCAGTAGAGTATCCCATACCCCCTAAAATAGCTGGTGTGTTTACCAAGACCCTACCCGTAGGAATACTAGCAAACTTCGCCACAACCTGAGGATCATTAGAATGAACAACAGATGAATGGCCCCAACCTTCAAATTTTGCGATATTGTTCGATAATTCCAGTGCATGTTCCTCATTATTCGCTACATAAAATGCCAACACTGGATTCAACTTCTCAGCAGATAGTGGCCTATGCCACCCTATTTCGGTTTCTTCTGAAACTAATATTCTTGTTTTTGGCGGAATTGAGAATTGAGCTAATTCTGCTAAAACTTCTGGTGACTGACCAACTCTATCAGGATTCATTCGTTGCTTCCCAAGAAAGATAACCTTCGCCAATCGATCAGATTCAGCTGGAGTACAAAAATAAGCACCCTTAAGTTTTAACTCATTACGCAATTCTCTTGCTATTTCCTTATCAACAACCACTGCTTGCTCTGAGACACAAGCTGTGCCGTAATCAAAGCTCTTGGAAACAACAATTTGCTCAGCAACTTCTGCAATATCATTTGCTTTCGACTTATTAACATAACACGGTACATTACCAGCCCCTACTGCCAAAGTAGGTTTTCCAGAAGAATACGCTGCTTTAACCATGGCTGGGCCACCTGTGGCCATTACTACTGAAGTTCTTTTATGACTCATCAATTCAGCTGTTCCCTGAATTGTGACGTGTTCTAAACATTGAATTAAGCCTTTAGGTGCTCCCATTTGCTCAGCAACATTAGCTAAAAGTCTAGTTACCTCTAAACCACAACGTAATGCTCTTGGATGTGGCGCACATACTATTGCATTACCAGCTTTTACTGCGGATAAAACTTTATAAATAATTGTAGACGTAGGATTAGTGACAGGGATTAGCGCTGCTACAAGTCCCATAGGTTCTCCAAATGCAGCAACCTTAGTAGCATCATCTTTCCAAAGCATGCCTAAAGTAGTTACATCTCGCAAATAATCTGCCACAGACACAGCATTAAACATATCTTTTATTCGTTTATCTTTAGCATTTCCATAACCGGTTTCAGCAACAGCAAGCTCAACAATTCGATTAACCTCTGGCTCAATCGCATTAGCCATAGCATCAACAATAGCATCTACTCTGCTTGGGTCTGTACCCAAAAACTGGCGGTAAGCCTCAAATGCAGTTTCAGCACAACGTCGAGCTGCAGCGATTGATTTTAAATCAGCGTCCATATTTTTCCCCTGTTGCGATTGCGTCCATTGCACGTCGAGCCGTATCAATATCACCCGAGTCTATTCCAATCGCCTCCAATCGCCTACCAGCGGCCGAGACGTCAGCACCTAGAACACTAGAAGCCAAAGTAATTATAGCGGTTGTGACTGGAACTTGGACATTAGCAATATTTCCAGCAGATTTTAGTGGAACTAATGATCCAATAACACCACATCTCAATAAAGATTTAGACATTTTGTGTGATGGAATGGGACGACTATAATCACCTCTCAAACTACCACCGTAAGTATCAATCATTTCGTCAGAAGAAGGTAAATTACGAATACCAAATGATTTCGCTACCAAATGACGTTCTTCAGTTAACTTCGAAATAACTGCTTTGTGTGCAGGACCTATAAGAGAGGCAAAAGTACGGTTATTTTCAAGATACTGACCGCCCATTGGAATCGAAGCAGCGCCACTTTGAAGCGATGGTCCCCCCATCAACAATGTAGGCACTTCAACCAACGCTGACCCATCTGAAAACCCAGAACCCAAAACACTATCAAACATAACCAAATTTGGGAAATATTTCTTAAGAGCACTTAAAATTTCAGGACGACCACTTGGCAATGTTGCTGCTGGCATGGGTGCCACTTGAGATAAAGTTAAAATAGAACCTGCCTCATCATACCAATAGGGCAACCCTTGCGCCTCAACGATAGTAACGTCAGCAGTGCAGCCACCAATCCTTAACAACCAAGCAGTCTCTAACGCCCCCAAAGATCTTCCAGGTGCAACCACTAAAACTTGACCATCTTTTAAATGGTCAGCAAGAACCATTGAATAAGTCCTCTGCTTGTGCACCGGACCTGTTAGAAATATTAATTCTGCATCAGTAACTGCCCCATCTAATTCTGCAGTAGTGCGTATGGACGGGCCGTCTTCTCTATCAACATGATATGTTCCAACTGGGCCAGCTCCTCTAAGCGTTACGCCACTTGAAGATCTTAATGTCGACAATTCCTCTCCATAAGCGGAAAATAATTTTACTTCTGCACCCTCTGACAAGCATAGAGCCGCAATTAACCTAGCATCAGCTCCACCACCTAAAACAGCTATACGAGAAAATGATTTACTTTCAATAACTGGCTTTTTGGTTGTGGATTTAGATACCGCCTCAGTAAATTCATCAAAACCAGAGCTCATTTTACAAACCTTTCAGACTTAAAGAGTATAGAAAAACAGTTTGCAAAATTCTATTCTGCACCACCGCTACCTAAAGCATCAATTAAAGCTTCTAGCTCATCATGTGGCCGCGCAATAACATGAACTGACACAACTTCTCCTACCTTATTTGCTGAAGTAGCACCGGCATCAGTCGCAGCCTTCACAGCCCCAACTTCACCCCGTACAAGTGTCGAAATCAGTCCTCCACCATTTTTGGTTTGCCCAACTATTGTAACGCTAGCCGCTTTTACCATTGCATCAGCAGCTTCAATTGATGCTACTAACCCTCGTGTTTCAATCATACCAAGCGCCATTTGACTCTGAATTGATTTAGCCATTTTATTTTTCCTTCTTTTGGTTGTTTATTTGTTTTGAATTATAAATTTGTTCTACTATTGCAACGATCGACGCATCTACTGGAGCACCAGTAACTGCCGAAGGCATTCTTGCGGCTGACCCCATCGTAATCAAAACTGTGTCCCCAACGCCTGCACCACAAGTATCAACTACAACCATTGCAGGTGATAAAGTCACACCGTCACTATCCACAATATCAGCTATAAGGGTTTTCAATCCAACTAGCTTTGGATCCTTCGCAGTGGCATTTACATGCCCAGTAATTTTACCAATTTTCATTAAAAAACATCCCTATACCGATCTAATTCAAATGCGGTCACCTGCTGTGAGAATAATTCCAATTCACGTTCGCTTTGTTGCAATGCTATTTCACATAAATCATCACCAATCACTTTACGAAGCCAATCTGAACCACGCGCAAGTTCGATTGCATCTCTCAAGTCTGTAGGTATTGGTTCTGCTGTTTTAGATTCATAAGCATTGCCAGTTGTCATTTCATCTGGCTCAATTTTTCCTTCTATACCATCAAGACCAGCGGCAATATCAGTTGCGATAAGAAAGTATGGATTACAGTCAGCTCCCGCATCTCGCTTCTCAACTCGGGTAGCACTGTCAGAACCTTCAATTATTCTTAATCCAACCGTTCTATTATCCACACCCCAAGCAGTATTAATGGGGCAAAATGTGTATGGCTGCCTACGTCTAAAACCATTTACCGTGGCACTTCCACATATTGAAGATTCTGCCATTCGCTTCTGCAAGCCACCGACAAAATATCTTCCTATTTGACTAAGCTTTCCATCTTTTGCAAAAATATTCTTTCCATTTTTCCAAAGTGAATAATGGCAATGAAAACCGCTTCCAGATTGTTCAAAAAATGGTTTAGCCATAAATGTTGCTTTATACCCATGACTGAATGCTAATTGCTTCACTAGGCTACGAAAAGTAATCACACGATCAGCTGCTAACAAGGCTCCATCATAACGAATATTAACTTCTACCTGGCCCTCTGCATATTCTGGATTTGACTGTTCAACAGGTATACCCATCTCATTAAGGTTGTTTCTAATTGGCCCTAGAACATGTTCCAACTCCGCAGCTCTCTCCAAGCTGTAAACCCCATTGCCTTTTTCTTTTGGAAGGCCAGTTTCCGGATCTAGTAAATAAAATTCAAGCTCTGCTCCAACTTGGATATCAATTCCCATCTTCTGGGCTCGCTCAAGTTGCCGAATCAATACCTGCCGAGGATCTATGGGCACAGGCTTGTGATCCATTCCCTCTGCTCGGGCAAATGCTAATGCAACGCCTGGTTCCCAAGGCAAACTAACTGGTTTAGTGATTGGGAACATATGAAAATCTGGATACCCATTATCCATGTTGACATAAGGCGTATCCCAAACATCACACACCATATCTAATGCAAAGAGTGCTGCAGATAAGGCGTTTCCATTCTTACATATATTTTCCCAATTACTTGCAGGAATACGCTTGCCACGCATAATTCCATTCAAATCACCCAACCCTAAAACAACGGTATGAGTACCTTCTGGAAGTGAAAAATCTTCTAAAGACATGTAGCTATCCTTGTAACAAGTTTCTGTTGCTAGTTATCTGTATTCTGTATACAGTATTCATAAGTACAACGGATAGCAAGGTTTTTTTAATGGCAATGAGCAATATTATTGTAGTGGGAGGCGGAATAGCTGGCACAATGACAGCTTTGGATCTGCAAAGACGCGGCAATCAAGTGACTCTTATCGATCGATGGGAACCCGGCCACGCAAGAGCAGCTTCCTCAGATTATAATAGAGTAATTCGGGCAATTTCTGGTAATGATGAGTTTTACACGCGCTGGGCACGGGAAAGTCGACTACGTTGGCTAGAGATGCAGGCAGAAACAGGGCAAAACCTGATGTATGAATGTGGGGCCCTCATTCTGGCAACTGAAGGGCATTCTGATTGGGAAGATGCAACAGCAGCCACATTTGATAAAGTTGGCGTACCCTACTACAAATTCGATAAAGCTGATATTGCGGCAAGATTTCCGCAATTTAGAGTCCCTGAGATTAAGTATGCTCTTTACGAACCTGAGGCAGGAATGCTCATGGCGCACAGATGCGTAATTACTGGCATTGATTTATTTAAAAAATCAGGAGGTATTGTTAAACGGGGTCACGTAACTACTGATGCATCAGAAAAGCCTCTGCTAGACGGCAAGCCCCTAGAGGCTGATGTAATAGTCATCTCAACTGGAGCCTGGATGTCAGAAATGTTTCCAAAAACAATTAAACCAATTTCGTCAATAATAGGGTTACCTGTTTTTTACACATCAACCCCTAATGGAAGTGATGCCTTTGATAAGGAAAAGATGCCATGCTGGATTGATCATGGGCAAAACTCTTTTGGTATTCCTTCTAGTGAAGGTTCAGGAATAAAAGCGATGATAGCAATCCCTGAAAAAATTGATTTGGATAATGATGAGAGATTAATCAGGCGAGAAGCACTTGCAAGGACCCAAAGTTATATAAAACATAGATTTCCGTTATTAGAGGGGGAAAAGGTGGTAGATTCAAAATTTAATCAAATTATTATGACGCCAGATACCCACTTTGTAGTTGATTGGCATCCTGAACATCAAAATGTTCTTTTTGCAGGTGGTTGCTCAGGACACTTGTTCAAACATGGCCCCATTTTTGGTGAATTCGTTTCTGGTGTAGCAATGGGTGATTATGGAACAGCAGATCGGTTTAAGGTGGCAGGACGTAAAAAACTCAGCCCAAAAGAAAGCCCATCTGGTAGGTAAAGTCTTTAAAACTGTAAGAAGTGCTCGCTGAATTAACTATTTTTAGGGGTTATATTTTAAAAATGCAAAATCACTTAAGAAATAAAGTAGTTGTTGTTACAGGTGCAGCAAGTGGATTTGGACGACTTGTGGCTCTAAAATGCTTGGAATTGGAGGCAATGGTTGTAAGATGTGACATCAATAAAATTGAATTAAAGAATACCAAAGATGACTTTGTTCAATATTCTGAAAATCTTTTAGATTTTGAAGCTGATGTTACTAGTTTAACCCAAATGCAAGAATTAATGGTTAAAACAAAAAATAAATTTGGCCGTATTGATGTATTAATAAATAATGCAGGCACAATGCCTTTAGCTTTTTATGCAGACCACATAAAAGCAACAAAAGCTTGGGATAACTGTATCGATATTAATATAAAAGGTGTGCTAAATGGTATTGTTTCAGCGTACGATCAAATGATTTTGCAAGGAAGTGGGCACGTAGTAAATATATCCTCCATATACGGAAACTATCCAGTGGCAGGGGCAGGCGTATACGGAGCGACAAAAGCTGCTGTAAACTTTCTTTCAGAATCTCTTAGAGTAGAATCTCAAGGAAAAATAAAAGTCACAATAATCAAGCCAACTGGTGTACGTGGAACTGGATTGGGTGCAGGAATAATAAATGAGGATGCAATTGTTGGCATCTTAGGTCAAAATGCGCTGAATTACATAAAGATGATGGATGATTACGATACTGGAATTTTACCACCCAAAAATAGTGATGCAAACGATATCGAATACTATGCTTTAAGCCCGGAACATCTTGCCGAACAGATTGTATACTCAATAAATCAACCTTTAGGGGTTGCAATAGCTGACCTAACAGTGAGGGCGTCTGGAGAAGGATATATATTATAGTGAAGTTTAGGTTTTAAAATTTATACAATCTAAAAGTAGAATATTTTTTATATTATCTACCAGTCAAATGCCCTATCTATCCCAGCCATCTTTACTCCAGTAAAAGCGGACGCTTGAAAAGAGAGAGCTCGTAAATCCTCAACTTCTAAATTGTGAACAGATGACTTGCCACAGGCCTTCGCCAAAGCAGTTATCTCCATAGTCATGGCCGTTAAGTAGCGAGCAACTCGCTCCGCTCCAGCGTGAGGATTCATTCTTTTCTCAAGCTCAGCATCTTGCGTCGCGATACCAACTGGACAAAGGCCCGTGTGGCAATGATGACATGCACCTGGTGAAGTTCCAAGTGCCGAATAATCATCTTCATACCTTGGTGAATTACAACCCATTGCAATCATCGCACCATTGCCAATCATCACAGCATCAGCGCCCAGTGCTAAACATTTTGCAGCATCTACACCTGTTCTGATACCTCCAGCAGCAACTAAATCAACTTTTCCAGACATCCCACATTCGTCAAGTGCTTCTCTTGCAGCACGGATAGCACTCATTGTTGGAATTCCAGTATGGTTCAATAGCATTTCAGGTGACGCGCCAGTGCCACCTTCAGCACCATCTACAACAACAACATCTGCACCAGCTTTTGCGGCAACAGCAACATCAAAACGAGGTCTTGTAGCACCCATTTTAATAAAAATTGGAACTTGGTAATTAGTGGCAATTCTTAATTCTTCTATTTTTACCGACAAATCATCTGCACCCATAAAATCTGGATGCCTAATTGTAGATCTTTGATCAACACCTTCAGGTAAAGTTCGCATTTTAGAAACTCTTGGGCTTACTTTCATACCAAGCAATAGACCTCCAGTACCTGGCTTTGCTCCCTGACCAACAACAATCTCTAAAGCATCAGCCCGTCGAAGGTGGTCTAAATCAACACCATATCTTGCTGGAGACATTTGATACAAAAGTCTTTGAGATGCTGCACGCTCTTCCTCTAGCATTCCACCCTCACCAGTACATGTCATTGTGCCCACTTTAGAAGCACCGTAGCCAAGAGAGGCTTTCGCATTTGCTGACAATGCACCAAAGGACATCGAAGCAATATAAATAGGGATTTTTAATTTTAAAGGTTTCTCTACTAACCCTCTTCCAGCACCTAAAACCGTAGTGGAATCACAGCTTTCGCGATAACCCTCTAAAGGCAAACGTGTCATAGTTGCTGGCACAAAAGTTAGATCATCAAATGTGGGTAATTGTTTGTTAAATGAATTATAGCCTCTAACCTGATAACGTCCAAGTTGTGCCAAGGCATGAACTTCCGCTATAGCGTCTGGAGTCCAACGCGTTGAACCACCCTCATCATAAGAAGAGGGGACCCCCGCGGGACGTCCTTTAATTGCACCTTTGGAAAATTTTATTTCATCTTCTGAAGCTACCTCAAATGGATATTCATAAGGTTTATCTAAATCATGAGCCATGCATTTGCATCCCTACTTTCAAAATACCATAAGCGCTGGCCTGATACCATCTTACGCCAATCTCTCGACGAATCTTGCAAACCCAAAGGCTTCAAAATATCGTCAACTTCCGAAACCTCCTCCGCAGTTGGCTCCACAACATTCACATCCACACCCAAACCATCGATAGGACCAGCAACCCATACTTCTCCAGCCCAAAGCGCATCAGCACAGCTATCTCCTGCTCCTCCTAGCGCAATTATTTTACCAGAATGCGCCATAAAACCAGATTGATAGCCGATCTTACCTTCAACAATGATATTACCGCCTTTCATTGCTACTCCACAACGTGGCCCAGAGTTACCCTTAACATGAATTGTTCCACCTATCATTGCTGCACCGACAGACATACCTGCATAACCTCCAACTGTAATCATGCCATCAGACATTCCCTCTCCACAGGCCCAGCCAGCGTTACGTTCAATTGATAATTTTGCACCTGTATTTAAACCTCCACAAAAATACCCAACACTTCCTTCAAAAGATAATTCACAATTAGGCGGCAAACCAATACCTAGATTATGCCGTGATAATGTATTTATAATTCGAATTTTCTTATTTTTTCGACAAAGATCTTGAATTTCTTCATTGATTTCACGAATGTGACGATCCCCAACCTCAACGATTACTTCGCTCATGCCGCAAGGCTCCTATTTCCAATACCCCAAATACCCGTGAGACTTGGACCATCATAATTAATAACATCATTTTCACCTTTAAAGATCCGTCTTACAGCTTGCTCTTCAGTTGCAGCAGCCAGATTACCGCTTTCATCAATAACCACCAAAGGTTTTAGTGCAAACCTGTCTTTAGCAAACCCAATTTCATTTGTACTCGCAATCATATAAGTAAAACATCCATCAATAGACGTTAGTGATTTTTTTAAAGCTTGTTCCATCGAAAGACCGGATTTCATTTGGTCAGAAACCCAAATAGCAATAAGCTCGCTATCGTTTTCAGTCAAAAATCGGTAACCCTTTCTTTTCAGCTTTTCTTTCCAGGTAAAGTAATCTGTTATTTGCCCATTATGAACAATTGCAACATCAGAAAATGGTCTCGCCCAAAAGGGATGGCTTGCGTTTGGTAAAACAGAACTTTCAGTAGCTAACCTTGCATGCCCAAGGCCGTGGGTACCTATCATGTCCCTGACATTGTGTTTATCTGCTACAGCTGATGCTCCACCAGTATCTTTTATAATTTCGAGAGACCGGCCGCAAGATTGGATTTCTATACTATTCGCCAAAGAATCAGCATCAGTAATCCATGCTGACAAATCTTTTGGATCAGAAATTTCCATCCTAAAACAATAGTGCTTATTAGAATCTATTAAAATTTCTGGATCTTTTAAAAAATCAGACCCATTATCACGCAAAATATTAGTAAAATGCGAGAGATCAGAATCCACTTTATCACGTGAAAATCCCATACCTCTTAGGACATAACCAGTTTCACGTGGTATACCATAGATAGCAAACCCAGTACTATCAGCACCTCTGTGTGCTTGGGCATCCATTAGATCCACTAGATCTTTTCCCACCGTCCCAGGAGCACCTAGAATTCTACCAGCGATTCCGCACATAAATTACTCCCTTTGATACAAGAAAAATCAATTCACTTATTCAGTTATGTATACTGTATACAGTATGCATTGTACAATAACAAGAATTAAGATATACAATTAGCATTATGTATTCTTAGCACTACTTAAATCAAGTACGAACAAAAAAATAGAGGTTTACCTTGGCACTTAAAAGTATTCAACCAGCGAGGCGGCGATTGGCAGACCAAGTCTACGATCAAATTATAAATGCAATCGTTAATAGAGATATAGTAGCCGAAGATAGATTAATTCAAGAAAAACTTGCGGCAGAATTACAAATCAGCCGAACCCCTGTTCGAGAAGCACTAATGCGTTTAGAACAAGAAGGTGTTTTGGAAGTTACCAATCGTGGAAGTTTCAAAATTTATGAAATGGGCGATAAAGAAGTCCGCGAACTCTATCAATCTAGAGCAGCTATAGAAGGGCAGTGCGCTCGTATACTTGCCAGTAAAAATAACCCACTGGATATAGAGGCACTACGGCAAACAATCATTAAAGAAGAAGATTTAAAAGTTCATACGGCAAGAGCTTATTTCGAAGCTAATAGAAACATTCATTTTAAGTTTGTTGAGCTTGCGGACAATAGATTTCTTATTCAAATGTTCAATATGATTTGGGGTAAAGCCAATGTGTTCCCAATATTTGCAGCGATTGAGAATGTGGATTTAAAGCAATCGCTCGGTGATCATATGGAGTTAGTCGATGTTATAGAAACTGGAGATAAGATAGAGACCTTAGAAGTTTTTACAAAACACATTGAAGAAGGTTTTGACCTTCAGCTTCAAGGTCTTCATAAAAGTAAATAATAAAAATTTATTTTAAATAAATGCGCCTTTAGGTACTTATCCATATCAAATGATTACTCATGATATTCTAGCTTTTCTCTGAAACAGCTGCTTCTTCGAAGGTAGCCATTCCACTATGACAGGCAAGCGCAGATTTGATAATGTTAATTGCTAATGCACCACCAGACGCCTCACCCAGCCTTAAATTCAAATCTAACAAAGGTTTCATATTTAGTTGTTCTAAAATTTTTGAGTGAGCACCTTCAGAAGACAAATGACCAGCAACACAATGATCCAACGAACCAGATTTATATTTCTCCAGCACAGCCGCCGAAGCACTACAAATAAAACCATCCAAAATCACAGGAATTCTTAAAGAGCGAGCTCTAGAGATAGCACCCACCATTGCGACCATCTCCCTACCCCCCAAACATCTCAAAATTTCCAGTGGATCAGACAAGGCACTCGCATTAGCTTTCATACCCTCTCTCACAACTTTTGCCTTAAGGGATAGCCCTTCATCAGTGACCCCAGTTCCTCGACCAACCCAATCTTCAGAACCACCACCAAATAAGCAACAAGCCACTGCAGCAGCAGAGGTCGAGTTTCCAATTCCCATTTCACCAACAACTAATAAGTCAGTTGAGTTATTTACCGAGTTCCAACCAACCAATAGCGCTGTTTCAAATTCATCTGATGAAAGTGCAGCCTCTTTTGTAAAATCGTTAGTTGGTTTATCCAGTTCCAAAGAATACACATTTAAGGTAGCACCAGCTACTTTGCATAATTGATTAATAGCAGCACCTTCATGTTTGAAATTCACAACCATTTGTGATGTAACCTCTTGCGGAAAAGCAGAAACTCCCAGAGATGCAACCCCATGATTTCCAGCAAAAACTATCACCTGTGGGTTATTAATCGATGCTTTATCATCTTGCCTCCAGCCACAATACCATATTGCTATTTCTTCTAAACGCCCAAGAGCTCCAGGGGGTTTAGTGAGTAAAGAATTTCTATCACTTGCACTTTTAACAGTCTCTTCATCTAGATTAGGAGCCAAACCTATCAATTCTAAAATATCTTGTTTGCTTATAGAGTTGTTTGTTTTGTTGATCATATATTATATCCAGATTACTTGATTGTTAAATTCAATACGTATTACATATAAGTTAACGGATAATAAACTACGTTTTTGGACTTTGAAATGAATAAATACAACAATAATATTTTTGACCTGAGATTAAGTGACATCTTAATAGCACTTAGTTTATTAACAAGAATTCCTGTAAACTTAGACCATCAAGACGTCGATGAAAGGGCAAAGCAAGCTACTTGGGCATATCCTTTGGTTGGTGCGTTAATTGGGGCATTTGCAGCTTTAATAGCAAATATTGCTAATTTCTTTGGGTTACCATTTTCGATTTGTGCAATATTATCTCTAATAACCATGGCAATCATAACAGGTGGAATGCATGAAGATGGACTAAGTGATGCTGCTGACGGTCTTTGGGGTGGTAAAAATAAAGATAGCATACTTACTATAATGAAAGACAGTCGAATAGGTAGTTTTGGGGCAATAGCATTAATTTTAGTTATAATTGGCCGTTATGCATCAATAAATGATCTCATAAAAATAGAGGCACTTTTCTGGCCCTTAGTTGCCGCAGGAGCTATAAGTAGAGTTCCAATGGTAGGAGCAATGGTTTTTATGCAACACGCCCGAAGTGATGGGTTATCCGTTTCTGTTGGAAAGCCACCGCAATTTTCTTTAATCGTTGCTGCTGTAATTGGTACATTTGCGTGCTTAGTAAGTGTAGGTATTTTAGGATTATTAGTAGTACTTTGCGCATGTCTAGGAGCATTCCCAATCTTTTTTACAGCATATAAAAAGATTGGTGGTCAAACTGGCGATATATTAGGAGCTTCTCAACAAGCTGCAGAACTGATGGCTTTAGCTTCATTAGCCGGGATTTTAATAATAAACTAAATTTCAGTTTATTAAGCTCCTCGAGAAGTCAAAACCTCCTCTATCTTTGTTTGAGCCACACCCTCCTCAGCTCGATCAACTGCCGCGATCTCACGTGTTAATCTTTCAAGTGCTGCTTCATAAAGTTGTCTTTCTGAATAGGATTGCTCTCGTTGATCGTCCTTGCGATGCAAATCGCGTACTACTTCTGCTATTGCAATCAAATCTCCTGAATTTATTTTCTGCTCGTACTCTTGCGCTCGACGTGACCACATTGCTCGTTTGACCCTAGCTCGACCTCTAAGAGTAGACATTGCCTTAGAAACTAATTCTGGGCTAGCCAAACTTCGCATCCCAACAGAGCTGCCTTTGGCAGTAGGAACGCGTAAGGTCATTTTGTCTTTTGCAAAATCAATTACAAATAACTCCATAGATATACCGGCAATTTCTTGTTCCTCTATTGCCGTAATTTTCCCGACTCCGTGAGAAGGGTACACAACAAACTGATCTACAACAAAATCATTACTACTCATATTTCCCATTCCTTAAACAAACCATGAAGGTTTAATAGTTACAAATTAATTTAATTTTTAAAAGTTGGCATCATATTATTTTTTAATACAGATTATTATTTTAATTCATATTTGCCTAAATTATTAATGTCACTCTTTCTGCTTTAAACAATCACGTATCACAAAAAATGGAGGCATTAAACCCCAGTTTAAAACTAAGAATGTACAAAACAAAGAGTGAATAAAGCTACGTCAATTATTCAGACCAAGTCCAAGGCCTTATAAAGTTTCCTAAAGATTTTTTTATTAGCATATCATCAATATCATATGTTGCTTTGTTCAAATGCGCTGTTAAACCAAGCTTTTTATCTTCAAGCACTTCCTTAACAGTTACATCTAGACCATCCTCAAGAAGTTTTTCATCATATACTCTCTTGATTGCAAGTTTTCTTAACTGAGGTTTGAATATTTTACCAACCGCTGTTTTAGGAAGCTCATCTATAATCTCAATATATTTTGGACGTGCCGCTCGTTCTGGAACATGCTTATTCGAAAATTCAAATAGTTCTTCTATCGTTACGGAAGCACCAGCATTTAATTCTACATAAGCACACGGCATTTCTCCAGTTTTTTCGTCAGGCTGCCCTATCGCTCCAGCCATCGCAATCGAGGGATGTCCAGCTAACGCCTCTTCGATTAAAGCTGGGTCAATATTGTGGCCACTACGAATAATCAAATCCTTGGCTCTCCCTGTAATCCAAAGGTAACCATCTTCATCAATTCTACCTAAGTCACCCGTTCTGAAAAATACCTTATCAGCATAAAGCCCAGCATTTTTTGCTTTTTCTGTATAAGTTTCACCAACATTGATGCCAGCATTGGAAATACAAATCTCACCAATCTCATCTATTTCCATTTCACGTATTATTTCCCCATTTTCCTGACAATCAAGGATACGCACTTTAGTGTATGGTAAAGGAATACCGATTGAGCCTACCTTGCGTAGGCCATCTTTAGGATTACAGCTAACTAAGCACGTTGCTTCTGTAAGGCCATAACCTTCGATTATCTCAACACCTGTCACCTCTTGGAAACGTTTAAATAATTCTACTGGCATTGGAGCAGATCCACAAAAAGCTGCATTTAAGGATGAAATATCCGCGTTGACTGGTCTTTGTAGTAACTGAGAAGCAGCCGTTGGAACAGTAACCATGAATGTGGCTTCCCAACGCTCTATTAGTTTCCAGAAATCATCAAACACCCCATCACCACGATATCCTGCTGGTGTGGGTAAAACCATATGGGCTCCTGATACTAAACATCCAGCCCATATTGGGTAAGCTGCAAAAACGTGAAATAGTGGTAAAGGACAGAGTAATACATCTTTTTCTGTGTACAATACGGCGTCTCCCAACCACCCATTGTACAAAACACCAGAATGTCGGTGTTGCGCAATTTTTGGCATTCCAGTAGTGCCACCAGTATGAAAATATGCACAATAATGGTCTTCTTGGCCCTCTTTAAAATCCAATTCATCTGATCTCATGCTACTTAGTGCAGAATTAAATTCTATTATATTTGCAGAATGGTTAATTGGATTTTTCGGTCTTATTAATGGAACTATCCATGATAGCGGTGGGCTTAAATGAGGAAGCAAATCAATTTCAACCACAGTTTTTACATTAGGAGCTTGCAAAACTGCTTCAGCTGCTAACTGGGCAACATCTGACTTTGGAAATGCGCGTATTGTTACCAAGACCTTTGCCCCAGTTTCACGCAACAATGCAGCAATCTGAGAAGGTTCTAGCGTTGGATTTATTGGCGCAACAATACCCGCAGTCATCCCACCCATTAGAGTTATCAATGTCTCGTGACTTGTTGGAAGCAAATAAGCAACCACATCGTTTTGCTCGATGCCCAAAGATCTAAAAAGATTTGCAGCTTGAGTTACTTTTTTTACTAAATTATCCCAATTTAACGTCGTTGCTTTATCTTTGAATCCAGACTTTAATTGGAAACTTACTGCCGGCCTATTTGGAAACTTTTTTGCTGTCTTACAAAGTTGTTCATACACTGTTTTTTCTTCCCAGCGTTTTGAAACATCCATTTCAGCTTCAATTTTAGCAGTGTCAGCAAGTGTAGCAACCGTATAGTTCATAGCTTTTCTCCCAAAATACTATTTCTAGCAAACATCCATCAACCAAATCAATATTAATTTCTGTATTGCCAGCAAACTCTATATCAACTTCTATATGAAAGAAAATATCAAATTGAATTTTATTCAACTAAGTACAAATTTATTACATATCATTGTTAATTTTTTCAGTAATTAAATAATTTGATTTCAATCAGCTTTATCCTTAACTAGCAGTCCAAATACTGTCTGAGGAGAAAATAAATTTCGATATCTTATTTATCAAAAGGGAACGGTCCAACAATTTTATGTTTGCACGGACTAGGATTAAACTCTGAAAGTTTTGAACCTCAACTTGATGAACTATCAGATGAATTTAATGTCGTTGCCTGGAATATGCCCAATCCTGGAAGCACATCGTCTAAAGCAATGAATTTTGATAATTTAGCAAATTCTGGTTTTCAGTTACTAGATTCCCTTGATATTAAATCATGCCACGTGGTTGGACATTCTATGGGTGGAATGATTGCCCTCGAAATGGCTTTAATTAATCCAGATCGAATAAAATCAATAAGTTTATTGGGAGCAACAAGTGCATTTGGTGGTAAAGACGATACTTTCAAAAATTCATTTTTAAGCTCTAGATTAAGACCGCTTTCTGAAGGCCACACAATGAAAGAAGTTGCTCAATATAATGTACCGTTAATGTTTTCTGAAGATGCAAATCAAGAATATATTACAAGATCTATTGAAGCTATGGGAAAAATCAGTACCAATGAATATCGTTTGGCTTTAGAATGTTTGACTACTTTCAACCGGAGAACAGAAATTTCCTTTATTGAGCAACCTTGTTGTTTAATTGCCGCCTCTCTAGATCAAGCTGCACCAGCTCGTACGATGAAAAAAATGTCCGAAAAAATAAAAAATTCAAGTTATCATTTGATTGATAACTGTGGCCACATGATGCAATTAGACAAACCAGAGAAAATAAATACTATAATAAGAGCTTTCCTTAAAGGGCTAACCTAGCATTTTTTCACAAAAGGCTGGCAAACTGCCACTTGACCTTCAATTGTTGTTTAAATAAGACGATAGCTCTCTATGCGGGCGTTGTGTAGTGGTAAGACCTTAGCCTTCCAAGCTAATGACGCGAGTTCGATTCTCGCCGCCCGCTCCAAAGCTTCAAATGTAATTTGAAATTTATCTGAAAAAATTTAGTTAGAAAATTCATTCTTAATGAATTCCAACTTGCAATTTTATTAACATTTAGTTCTTCTATTTTTGAGAATCAAAAAGATAAATTTATAAAAGGGTTATGCAATTATTCAATTTGTTTACATAATTTTATTTTTTGCACCACTAATAATTGGCTGTATATTCATGGGTGTGCAAAAAAAAATTAACTTAATTCACTCCTCATCAGGCATAAAAAAATCAACCTTCGTTGGATATTCTTGGACGTATTTTTTCTTTGGTTTTTTTGTACCAATCTTCCGTGGTGAAATTGGTATAGGGGTCTTGCACCTTGTACTTTCATTCGTAACATTTGGTATTTTCCAATTGATTATGCCTTTTCTGTATAATAAACAGTACTCTACCCGCTTAATAGTTAATGGATGGACTTTAAATGATACCGAAGAACTTAATAAATTTGCTCAAAAAAAACTTAATATTGAACAAATTTAAAAATAGATCCAGAGGATAAAAAAATGGTAACAAAAGTTGAGAAACAAGGTGACGGTGCATTTCGATTGGAAGACGATAAGGAATTGATGCAGGAATTCACCTATTCTGGTGCACTGAGCTTTTGCAGAAGACGTTACAGCCGTGATTTAGAAAGTATTGATGTTGTTGTGAGCGGCATTCCCTATGACAATGCCGTCACAAATAGGCCAGGCACGCGCTTTGGACCCAGAGCCATCCGAGCAGCCTCATCACAATTGGCAGAGTTGCCTCACTTCCCCTACGGATTCGAACCATTTAGGCATTTGTCAGTCATTGATTATGGAGATTGCGAAATTGATTCACATCAACCGGCAAGTGTTTTTGATACAATAGAACATCACGCTGATAGAATTTTAAGATCAAATGCAAAAATGGTTAGTTTAGGTGGAGACCATTCAATAACGTATCCACTATTAAAGGCTCACGCAAAAAAATATGGTCCTATAACACTAATTCAATTTGACGCTCATTGCGACACTTGGAGCGATGATGGTATACGATTTGATCATGGTACAATGTTTGCAAGAGCTGCAGACGAAGGAATTATTGACGTTACAAAATCGAGTCAAATCGGTCTTAGAACTTATAATGACACTGACTATGGTTTTGAAATTCTTACAAGTCCGTGGATACATAGAAATGGTATACAAGCAGCTATAGACATTGCAGTAACACGAGCCAAGACATCACCAGTTTATCTTTCATTCGATATAGATGGACTTGATCCAGCTTACGCACCAGGCACTGGAACTCCAGTCAGTGGAGGTCTTGCAAGCTGGCAAGGTTTGGAATTTGTGAGAGGTTTAGAACCGTTAAATCTTATCGGAATGGACGTTGTAGAAGTTTCACCCGCTTATGATAATGCTGAAATTACAGCACTGGCCGCCGCTAACATGGCATATGATTGGATTTCAGTACTAGCAAAAAAAAATGGTGCACCCTGCAAGTTTGTTGGCCGCGTTTAACTAAAAGCTTCTAAAAGTATTAATTTTAAGATATATGTACATTATGATTATGCGAATATTAATAATGTTTTCATTTATCTGGCTTTTATCAGGATGTTTGCCAGCACTAGCATCTGATTATGAAAAGCTGCTGCAGCCCTTGTTGGAAGAATGCATCAACATCTGATTTAAAATCTGATGTATGTATACTTTGACTCAATTTCAACAAAACGAGTAAATAGAACAAAAAACCATCTTGATCACTATAAATATCTACTCTGCTATATCTTCAGCCCAAAGTTCAGGCTTCTCCTCAATGAATTTGGTCATTAGATTAATACAATCTTGATCGTTGGCAAGAATAACTTCAACACCCCGTGAACGCAACAATTCTTCATTACCTCCAAAGTTTACGGCCTCTCCGATTACCACTCTTGGGATCCCAAATTGA
>Ga0308012_10000040_pt1 | contig 86717 bp, 75 predicted proteins | sample Neamet179_FD_203133 | JGI IMG/M metagenome (GOLD analysis project Ga0308012, IMG submission 203133) | Marine microbial communities from water near the shore, Antarctic Ocean - #179 | ecosystem: Environmental > Aquatic > Marine > Unclassified | place: Southern Ocean | collected 2014-07-25 | reverse complement strand
CTGCCATAATCCACGCAGGTGGTTTTTTAGCAAGAGCTGAGCCTGGAAACAACAAAAACTTACGTTGGCGCGGGCCTGCAAACTGGCCTTCTTCATCTTTATGCCCAATATGGCCCAACAAGCCTGTAAGCAATGCTCTGTGTACTGCTTCATAGCTTGCAAGCTGGGTATTAATCTTAAAGCCCATTTGCTGGCACATTATTAACAGCTGGCGGTGCACTTCGCGCCATTCTCGCATGCGTAAATAAGACACAAAGTGTTTGCTACACCATTGGCGCAGTTGGTTTTGGGTGAGCTGTTGGCGCTGGTGTTCGTAGTCTTGCCACAGATTAACTAAACTCAAAAAGTCAGAATTTTCTTCTTTCCATAATAAATGTTGCTGGTCTGCTGCTTGCTGCTTTTCTTGTGGCCTTTCTCTTGGATCTTGAATAGTAAGCGCACTGGCAATGAGTAACACTTCATCAAGCGCTTGCCAATCATTGGCTGCCACAATCATGCGTGCGATGCGCGGATCTACCGGCAAACGTGCTAGCTGCTTGCCTAGCGAGGTAAGGTGGCGCTTTTCATCTAGCCCACCTAATTCTTGTAATAATTTAACACCATCGTTAATAAAGCGACTATCAGGGGCATCAATAAAAGGAAAGGCCTCAACAGAGCCTAGCTTCAAATCATGCATTTGCAAAATAACCGAGGCTAGATTGGTGCGCAAAATTTCGGCGTCAGTAAATTCTGGCCGGCTTATAAAGTCGGCTTCATCATACAAGCGTATACAAATACCAGCAGACAAACGACCACAGCGGCCTTTACGCTGATTTGCACTGGCTTGAGAAATAGCCTCTATAGGCAATCGCTGCACTTTAGAACGGTAACTATAACGACTCATGCGAGCTGTGCCTGGGTCTATCACATAACGAATGCCTGGCACTGTTACAGACGTTTCTGCCACATTGGTAGCCAATACTATGCGCCTGCCTGTGGTTTTGCCGGAAGGTTGGAACACTTTTTGTTGCTCACTGAAACTCAATCGCCCATAGAGCGGCAATATATTCCAATGTTTTTGGTCTTGTTTGCGCAAAAATAATGCGATGTCGCGTATGTCTCTTTCACCAGGCAAAAAGATCAATACGTCGCCATTGTATTGCTTGTTTTGGCGTTCGTGTTGGTCTATTTCTTCTAGGGCATGCTGTATGCCAGACTGAACATCTTGATCTTCGTCAGTTTTGGACGAAAACAAAGGCCTATACCAAATATCTACAGGGAATGTGCGCCCACTCACCTCTACTACAGGTGCATTATCAAAGTGGGTGCTAAAGCGTTCAAGATCGATAGTAGCAGAGGTGATGATGAGCTTTAGGTCATCGCGCCGGGCTAATAATTGTTTTAAATAACCCAACAAAAAGTCAATATTTAAACTACGCTCATGAGCTTCGTCCACAATAATAGTGTCATAACGCAAAAGGTCTGGATCTCTGCGGGTTTCGGCAAGCAAAATACCATCGGTCATTAGCTTTATGTGGCTAATATCACTGACCTGTTCGGTGAAACGCACTTGAAAGCCAACCTGCTCACCTAAAGGCACATTGAGCTCATCAGCAATGCGCTGACCTACGGTTCTAGCAGCCAAACGTCTTGGCTGTGTGTGGCCTATCATGCCGCCCACACCGCGCCCAGCTTCTAAGCATAGCTTGGGTAACTGGGTGGTTTTTCCAGAGCCTGTCTCACCTGCTAATACGACGACTTGGTTTTCACGAATAAGCGCAACTAGCTTGTCACGCTGGCCACTCACAGGTAGCTGCGGCGGATACTCTATGACAGGTAAAGCCTGCTTGCGCTTTTGATAGATAGCTTGGCTAGATAAGGTTTTGCTCTCTAGCTGCTGCATTAATTTTTCGCACGGTTGCCCACGCTTTTGACGCTGCGCAATTTGAAAAGACAAGCGATTGAGCTGCGCGTGGTCTTGAACCATGCAGTTTGAAAATGCAGACGACATATAAAAACAAGGTGGTTTTAAAGACCCAAGTTTATCATGCTATAGCGCGCATAACCTAGAAGCTTCAAGTGGTTTATAAGGCGGTTTAAAGAGGGCTTTAACTGACCTAAGTTTAAGATTGATCAAAATCTACAACAAACAGCTTAGGTCAGTGTGGGTGGGGTTAAATCAAAATTAGATAATCAAAACGAAACCTAATCCCGCAAGGCACGGCGTAAGATTTTACCCACGTTAGTTTTAGGCAGCTCGTCCCTAAACTCAACTTCTTTGGGCACTTTATACGCTGTTAAGTTTTCACGACAATGTGCTAACACATCGGCTTGGGTTAAATTCGGGTCAGACTTAACCACAAACAACTTTACAGTTTCACCACTTACTTCGTTAGGAATACCTACCGCTGCACACTCTAAGATACCTTCGTGTTGGCTGGCTACATCATCAATTTCATTGGGGTATACATTGAAACCAGACACGTTGATCATGTCTTTAATACGATCTACTAAACGAATAAACCCATCTTCAGCCAATATAGCTACGTCGCCGGTTTTAAACCAGCCTTCAGCATCAATCGCTTGTGCTGTGGCCTCTGGGCGCTGCCAGTAGCCTGCCATTACTTGTGGGCCTTTCACACACAGCTCGCCTTCTTGGTTTAAGCCTAAGTCAGTGCCATCTTCTGCAATCACTTTTACTTGTGTGCCTGTGAGCACTTTGCCAATAGTGCCAATACGAATGTCATGGTAAGGGTTAAAGGAAACAGCAGGAGAGGTTTCGGTAAGCCCATAAGCTTCTTGTATTTGACACCCTGTAACACCTTGCCATTTGCTAGCTGCAGCTTCTGTGAGCGCCATGCCACCTGAAATGGTATGTTTTAGGTGAGAAAAGTCTAACTCATTAAAACCTTTGTTATTACATAAGGCCACAAACAAGGTATTTAGGCCTGCAAAGGAAGTAAATTTGTGCCGGCTTAGCTCTTTCACAAACCCAGGAATATCACGTGGATTGGGTATCAGCACCATTTCATGGCCCATATCTGTCATGACCAAACTCACTGTAAATGCATAGATATGATAAAGCGGTAAAGGCGCAATCATCACTTCGGTGTCTGTATCCAAAATATCTACGATGAGCTCGCGCACCTGCATCATATTAGCTACTAAGTTTTGATGCAGTAGTTGTGCGCCTTTGGAAACGCCTGTAGTGCCGCCGGTATATTGTAATACGGCTGTATCAGCCAGTGTGAGAGACACTGCCACTGGGGCTTTTTTAGCACCTAATGCCAGAGTCTGTCTAAAGCTTACAGCATCAGGCAAAGAATAGGCTGGCACCATTTTTTTAACACGCTTAACTACTGTGTTTATTAACACACGCTTAGCAAACGGGTGCATATCAGCAAGCTGTGTCACCATAACCAGCTTAATGCCAGTTTTAGGCACCACTTGCTCTGCCATATTAGCCATGTTGGCCAAAATCACTAGGGCCTTAGCACCTGAGTCATTAAATTGGTGTTCCATTTCTCTGGCGGTATAAAGGGGGTTGGTATTCACCACTACCATACCTGCTCGCATGGCGCCCATTGCTGCAATAGGAAATTGCAATACGTTAGGTAGCTGTATAGCTATGCGGTCGCCCACATTAAGGTCAGTATGGTTTTGCAAATAAGAGGCAAAATTAGCAGTTAAACGCTCCATGTCTGCAAAGGACAAAGTTTGCCCCATGCAGCTAAAGGCGGGTTTGTGTGCATACTTACCACAGGCTTCTAAAAATACATCAGTAACAGATTGGTATTGGCCAAATTCTACGCCAGCGATTTGATTCATGATAAGCCTTTAAGTTTTTGTTATATATAAAGCTATGCTAATAAAACATACGTTTGAAAACCAGCAAAATATGAAAAATTTTTACTAAATACTTCTTTTTAAGAAAAATCTCACTCTGGCACAGTTAAACCACAATTAAACCACACCAAAACCAAACCCTAACTAAGGGCCACACCTTTATGCAGCACCAACATATCTCCAGGAAGCATAGTGTGCCATGTTTCATTGTCTGTAAGTGGCTGCGTGGCTACCACCGAAACAACATCATTAGGTGTCGTTTCTTCACCAAAGTCCACATTAACATCTGCGTCACTTAAAGAGGCCTGACCAAAAGGTGCCTTGCGCGTAATCCAGCTTAGCTTGGTTGAGCAAAAACAATAAAGATGGTCGCCATCTGAAAGCAGCATATTAAACACCCCAAGAGTTTTTAAATACTGACAGTGCTGTTGTAAAAAATAGCGCACTACCGACTTGTCTGAAGGTGGCTTAGGAAAAGCTGTACGCAGCTCACTAAGCAACCAACAAAATACATGCTCGCTGTCTGTATTTCCCACAGGTAAATAGTGGTTTAAATACAAACTTGAGGTGTCTGTAAGCTGCCCGTTGTGTGCAAAGGTCCAGTGCTTACCCCACAGCTCCCTTTGAAAAGGATGAGTATTTTCCAAACAGATGTTGCCTACATTGGCTTGGCGAATGTGGCTGATGACTATATGAGACCTCATTGAATGACGCTGCACTAAGCGCGCTACTTCAGAATCTGCACTAGGTTTTGGGTCATGAAATGTACGGCAGCCTTTACCTACATAGAATGCAATACCCCAACCATCACGATGAGGGCCACAGCCACCACCACGCTGCATCAGCCCAGTAAAGCTAAAGCAGATATCCGTAGGCACATTTGCACTCATGCCTAAAAGTTCACACATATACCAGTTCCACTTCTAACGACTTAATTAAGTTTTTGTTTGTGTTTTTGCTTCTGGTATTTTATTAGTTCTACGTAAAATAACCAATAAAATCAGTAATACAAAAGCGGCCCCACCCACTATATACCAGCGCCAATACATAGACTGGTCTGTAATAATCTGGTCATCTTGCACAGAGCTAGCCGCTTCATTAACAGTGTCACTGGTTTGATTTGGCAAAGTTTCTAAAGCTTGGGCTGGGCTACTTAGCTTGGCCGTTAGTTCATTAACAGCATCGACAATCTGACCAGTAATAGTTTTTGGCGCAGTATCAGCCTCTTTGATAACCGCTGCAGGCTCATTGACCACCGCTGTAGCCTCTTGCTCAACCTGTGACTCAAGCATAAGAGCTTGTAACTCTTTTGAAGGCTTTTCTTTACTCACTTCTATGAGAATGGGCTGGCTCTTTTTAGGTGCCGTATTGACTATCACAGCTACCTCATTGGCAACGGGCATATTTAGAGCATTGTTTGCAGCATCTCTTTGGGTGTCTGTTAAGGCCACAAGAGGGTGAACTTTAAGGCTACGATTAATGGTGCGAACCAATGAACCATTAATGACAGCAATATTAAGATTATACATGCCAGGTTGATTAAGCACGGGCAAATCCATTCGCGTTTTTTTATCTACAGCAAACCGTTGCTTGCGAGCAAACACCTGTTTGTCGCCATTATCCATAGCAACTTCAAGCTTAAACCCTTGTAGCTGCGCTGCAGATAATAGCTCACCTTTTGCATTAGCTAGCTGCACGTCGATATAGCTGCGCTGACCTACTTTTATATTTTGATGACTTTGTTGTAGTAGTATTTGTATTTTACCCACTACATTGATGCGCTTTAATATGGCGGTATCACTAATTAAGGTCCAAGTGCCAGGCGTAGGGTCTTGAATTGTAACCACTTCATGGGTAGAGGAGGACTGCCATATTTGAGTGTCTATAGCAGGTATGCGGGTAACTATATCTTGCTTACCGTCAGTAAATTTGATGTTTTCATCGCCGTTTTTTTCTACTACCACAGTCATTGACTCAATGCCCTGCTCTACTAGAAAAGATTGCTCAATAGGCTCAACAGCAACTTGCTGAGTCACTACCGTGTTATCTAAAGCCCTTAAAAAGATATCTAATAGTTGGTCTGCATCTTCAGCCACTTCAAACAAGCCGTCAGTGCGTCTGGCTATTGCGCTGAGCGTTGCTTGGTCGGCTCTATAAGATAAACCCACAGTGTGCACACGGGCACCTACGTTAATGTATTGCTGAAGTATCGGCTCAAGCAGCGCATTTCGAGCGAGTGCGTTTTGGGCGGCGTCTTTACTTACATCCACCATACCATCGGTTAATAAAATCACATGTAGCTGGCGAGCTTGGGTTTGATCTTGTGCATTAAATGAAGCAGCAGTTAGCGCAGCGCCAATGTCTGTATATAGGCCAGTGGAAGATATTTTTTGAGAAGCTAGAGCAGCTTGTTGCTGCCATTGTGCATCCACCTCACCATGGGGAACAACCACCTTAGGGGTGTTAGCAAATTGCCAAACGCCAGCTTTGCTTCCTTTAGGTAATAATTGAGTGAGCACTTGTAATGCAGGAATACGCAGATTGTTTGGATCAGTTTTTTTCATACTGCCAGACACATCGATCAATACACGAATGTCCATCTGATTAGACAAAGGCTTACTAATAGCCGGATGACTTATAGCTAATAAAGCGATGAAAAGTGTCGCACTTATACTGCGCATAGCATGAAACTTGAACATTAATTAGAAATCCGAATATTATTTTTATTTAACTTACCATAACACAATCTAAAGACACTGTAACAAGAGCAAACAGCTACTTTTATTCACCAAGTTGCTGAATCTCAATGATATGTTCACCCCACCTTGTCTCTGGCACTTTGTCTTCTGATATAGCCCATTTGCGCACAGTCATGCCCGCTTTTACCGTAGATTTAGGATCGCCTGTGACCAATGGATGCCAGTCAGGTAAGTCTTTACCTGCCGCCACGCGCCTATAACCACAGGTTTCTGGCAACCAGTTATATTCTTCTACAGCTTCTGGGGTGACCAAGGTGCAATCGGATACTTTATCTTGGCGCGTTTCATACACACTGCACTTGCAAGACTTAAGATCAAGGTAACGGCATGCCACACTAGTGTGATACATCAAAGGCACATCATCATCTATGAGCTTTTGTAAACAACAACGCCCACAGCCATCACATAAGGATTCCCATTGCTGGCTTGTCATTTCTTTGGGGGCGACGTCTTTCCAAAACCCTGTTTGTGTTGAATGTTTCATAAAGCTAGCTTATCGGCAGTGTTTAATAGGTTGGGTTAATCGGCGCACGGTAAAGATCCAGCATATACTCTTCGCGCACTGGGGGCATTTGTAAATAATAGCCCTTTTCATCAATTTGCGACAACACGTCTGCTGCACTGGCTTTAGCAAACTTTCTGTCAGGTGTAAGTAGCATATCCATGCGGTGCTCTGGCTTACCAAACATCACTAACAAAGCCTCTGGCACTAAACTTAACGCCTTGGTTTTATCCACATAGAGATACATTTCGTCTTTCTTTTTGCTGCGATAAATTGAGCAAATAATACGCTTTTTAGTCATTACTGTGTCTCTTGAATATGGTTATATTCTGTGGCAATTGGCTCTGCAAGAAACTCTTCTCGCCAGCCTTGCCAGTTACTGGGTAAGCTAAACGGCTGCTTTTTACGCAAACCTTCAAATAGCGCTAATAATTCTTTTTTACGGCCCATCAATTGCACTTGCACACAAGCATTCACAGCTTGATCTGTGACTACTTTATGTAGGCGCTTGTAGTCTTTGTTTTCGTTTTTAGATAAAGGCTGCGGCACCCCTGGCAACACTTGTGATGAAGCACCCATGATAGCCAGCCACTGTTTGCCATAACGCCTTAAGCTACTAGGGCGCATGTCTTGGCATTCACCAATGGCACTTAGATCCACAGGGTTTTTATGGGCCATATCAATGAGGCTGCTGTCTTTAACCACAAAACTTTTTGGCCTGTTTTCGCTACGCGCTACTACTTCGCGCCATGCCGCCAAAGCACGCAAACGCCCTACAGACTTGCCCTGCAAACGCCACGCATTTTTCATTTGAGTGTAGGCCAGCTCTGGATCTATAGCTGGCTTGGGCTGCGCTAAACGCTGCATATCTTCCAAAAACCACTCCCACACGCCCTTATCTTTTAAGCGCTGGGCAAGAAGGTCATAACACTGCATGAGGTGAGCCACATCCATCGCTGCATAGTGGCACTGAGAATCACGCAGTGGTCGCTGTAGCCAGTTGGAGCGTGTTTCCCCTTTATCCACAGTTTCACCCAATAAATCTAACACCATGCTTTGATAACCTGGCGATAAGCCCATATCTACATATGCAGCAGCTATTTGTGTGTCTGCCATAGGTGTGGGCCGTAGCTCAAGCCAATGCTGAAATAGCTCTAAATCTTCACTGCAGGCATGCATCACTTTAAGCGTGTCTGGGTCTGTGAGTAAGGTTTGAAGAGGCTGCCAGTTATCAATGGTAACAGGGTCTACCAGAAAGGTGTTGCCATCTGCGGCAAGCTGCACTAGCCCTGGAATGGGGTAAAAAGTATCTTCTCTAACAAACTCAGTATCCACAGCAATAGCTGAGGCCTTAATAAGCTGGTCACAGGCTATTTGTAGCCCTTCGTTGGTGTCTATATATTGATACATATCTGACATAATTAAGTATAACTCTTGCGGCCAGCAAACGCGTGGGCCAAAGTGCCGCCATCGACAAACTCTAGCTCACCCCCTATAGGCACACCATGAGCTATTCGTGTGACATTAACAGCTGGGGTATCTAGCTGCTGGCGAATCAATTGATGAATAAAATGGGCCGTTGCATCACCCTCTATAGTAGGGTTAGTGGCTATAACCACCTCTGTGATCTGCTCTTCCTTTAGGCGTGAAACAAGTAAATCTAAGCCTAATTCATTGGGCCCAATACCATCCATGGGAGATAAATGCCCCATGAGTACAAAATATAACCCTTTAAAACCAGCGCCTTGCTCTATGGCTAAAATATCCGCAGGCGTTTCTACGATACACAAGGTAAGAAGGTCACGATCTGGCCGAGTGCACATGCGACACACGGGGATTTCACTGTGGGTTCTGCATTGCTCACAACGACCCACTTTATCAAGTGCACGGTTTATGCTTTGGGCCAACACTGCCCCACCTTCACGGTTGCGCTCTAAAATATGCAAAGCCATGCGCTGCGCTGATTTACGTCCCACACCCGGCAAGCAGCGAAGAGACTCAATAAGATCATCAATAAGAGGACTAAACGACATGAAGGTTAACCTATAGTTAGTATAATGTGCTACTAAAGTGAGTGGCTAAAACGGCATCTTAAAACCCGCTGGCATACCCATGCCTGCGGTCATGTCAGACATATTGTTCTGGCTAGTTTGCTCTACTTTGCGCACCGCATCATTGACTGCCGCGGCTAATAGATCTTCTAGCATTTCTTTGTCTTCTGACATCAATGAGTCATCTAGCTGAACACGCTTTACATCATGACGCCCTGTCATAACCACTTGCACCAAACCGGCGCCAGAGGTGCCAGTAAACTCTGCATTAGCTAGCGCGGCTTGGGATTCTTGCATTTGTTCTTGCATTTTTTGGGCCTGTTTCATCAGATTGCCCATACCACCTTTTAACATAAGTATTTCCTTATCATTAATCTAAGTTTATATTTCGATAGGGTTCACGGGCAATACACTATCAGTGTCTAGCTGCCCATTAAATGCTGTGGTTAAACTCGCCACGTTTGGATCGTTTTGTAATGATGAAATAGCTTCATTTTGATGCTGCGCTTCACGCCTTTGGCGATTAGCAAACGGGGTTTCTGTTTGAGCTTTTCCAATGCCTATGCTCAACTTTAATTCACACCCAAACATCTTTTCCAAAGCCTCACAAATGCGGCTTTGGTGAGTATCATTTAACATGCTGCTTTGGCCCTGCTCTAGGGTGAATTGCAGATGAGTGCCCTGTCTTTGAGCAAACACCATATTTGCAGCAATAGCGTGAGTCATGCCGGATAGATTAAGGTCGTTAAACACTTGAATCCAGTTTTGTTCGCTTAGGTCTGCCAAAGTCCAATCATGTGCTGGCTTCTGTGGGGCTACAACAGCTTCTGGCTCTGCCATTGCCATTGGCTGGCGCTCTGGTTCTAGCTGAGGCTCTTGTTCTGGCTGAGGCTCTTGTTCTAGCTGAGGCTCTTCATCCCACGGTGGCGACTCAATTACAGGAGCCTGTGTAGCTTGGTGTTGATAAGTTTCTTCTGGCTGAATCTCTGGCTGTGGCGCTTGTTCTGGTTCTGGCTCTATCTTAGCTTTGGGTGCAGATTCAGGCTCTGGTTCAGGCTGAGGCTCTGGTTCAGGCTGTGCTTCTGCAATGGCTGTAGTGTTTGACGCGACTGCTTGAGGTGATATTTGAGGCGCTGCAACTTGCATTTGGCCAGCATGTTGTTGGGGCCTAAAGGCCAGCATCCGTAGCAAAGCCATTTCAAAGCCCGCTTGCACGACAGGTGCGGCTGCTAAATCTTTACGGGCCATAATGCCCATTTGATAAAATAGCTGCACGTCTGCAGGGCTAATGCTTTGAGCTAATTCTTGTACCTTCACCTGATCAAACTGCACAGAAACCGGCGCGTCTGGCAACACCTGACAAATAGCCACTTGATGCAATAAGCTTAATAAATCTTCCAAAGCCACCACAAAATCTTGGCCATGCTCGGCCAGCTCTTTAATCAAGTGCAACAACTGTGACGCATTGCCTTGCTGCAGCTGACTAACAATAGCCACCACTTTGCCTTGGTCTATGCTGCCTAGCATTTGGTTTACAGAAGACTCTGTTAAGTCGCCACCACAAAAGGCAATGGCCTGGTCTGTAAGGCTTAAAGCGTCACGCATGCTGCCTTTGGCTGCACGCCCAAGCTGCCACAACGAGGCTTCAGCAAAAGGAATTTCTTCGCTAGTAAGCACATTGCGCAAATGCCCTGCCACTTGATCAGCAGGCATGTTTTTTAAATTAAACTGCAAACACCGCGAAAGCACAGTAATGGGTAGCTTTTGTGGATCTGTAGTGGCTAAAAGAAATTTTACGTGAGGCGGCGGCTCTTCTAGAGTTTTAAGTAGCGCATTAAAACTACTGGTAGAAAGCATGTGCACTTCGTCTATTAAATACACCTTAAAACGCCCGCGTGTAGGGGCATATTGCACATTATCCAGCAGCTCGCGGGTGTCTTCTACTTTGGTGCGTGATGCGGCGTCTACTTCGATTAAATCAACAAACCGGCCTTCTGTTATTTCCACACAGCTTGAGCACACACCACAAGGGGTAGAGCTTACGCCTTCTTCACAGTTAAGGCAGCGTGCCAATATACGAGCAATAGTAGTTTTGCCCACACCGCGAGTGCCTGCAAACAGATAGGCATGGTGCAATCGCTGTTCGTCTAGAGCATGCACCAAGGCACGCAAAACATGTTCTTGGCCAACCATAGTGTGAAAATTTTGGGGCCGCCATTTACGGGCTAAAACCTGATATGCCATGCAAATGCACTCGCTGGGTTAAAAGACACTTTAAAACACCATTATATGAGCCACACGCAATTAAAGCTACCAACTAAAAAGCCTGCACCACCTTTGTCTATATCTGAGTGTGTCTTATTTTGGGTAAGGCACTTCTAATGAATATTTAGATTGGGTGTGCATATCCCAGTAGGCCTCTTTTAGCTGCGTGGTTAAAGGGCCTATACGGCCTGTGCCTATAACGGTGTCATCAACCTGCGTAATGGCCATAATGCCACCGGCAGTGCTGGTGGCAAACGCTTCATCGGCGCGCCTAAACGCATCTGTAGATATTTCCCCAAGCACCACCTTTGTGTTTAGGGCGTGTGGTGCCTCTAGGGCAAGCTTTTGGGCTAGCTGCATTACTATTTTACGAGTAATGCCTTGCAGCACCCCTGTGTTTGTAGTGAACAGCTGATTACCTTTAATAATAAAGATATTAAACCCTGGGCCTTCTTTTATGTTGCCGTTTTCATCCACTAAAGCAGCGCTTTGTGCGCCACGATCATAGGCATCAAATTGCCCCATCACTAAATCTAACCAATGGTAGTTTTTAATGGTGGGGTCTACGCTTGCGCTAGGGATGCGCTGCTGCTTACTAATAGCAATATGAAGCCCTTCTTCTGGTGGGATAATCCACACAAAAGGCACCACAAAAGCAAAAAACTGGTTAGTGCAGGTGCGAGGGTCTCGAGAGCCAGGTGAAGGCTGGCCACGGGTAGTAATCATTTCTACATAAGCATGGCGCAAGCCACTTTGTGCCACCATATTTAACAACAGCTTAGCAAGCTGTGCCTTGGTGTAGGGAATAGATAACCTTAGCTTTTCCATGCCGGCATAATAGCGGTCTATATGCTCATCCAAACAAAAAAATCGCCCCTGCCAAACATGGCTCACATCATAGGTGGCATCAGAATGTAAAAAGCCCCAGTCTAAAATAGATATTTTAGCCTCACTAATCGCTACTAGCTCACCATCTACATAAGCCAAGCTTTGAGGTGTGGAGTGGGGTTTTAACATAGCTACTGGCCACCTAATGCGTGAGTGAGGTATTTACTAGCAGTCGGTGTATTGACTACCCAAACATTGGTTTGACATTTGTTGTAGCTTGGCTTTTTGGTCTGTGCTCATGCCTTGGGCTAGGGCTTGTTGGTTTTTAGCGCCAAGCTCATTGCCGCCATAGCCTGCAATGTTGTACCACATGTAAGCTTTGTCTGTGTCTTGGGCAATGCCATCGCCATTTTCATACATTACACCTAGGTAAGCTTGGGCTTCTACTAAGCCTTGCTTGGCGGCAAGTGTGTACCAGCTTACGGCGGTCTCATCATTTTCTACAACACCTTGACCAGTATTATAAATGCTTCCTAGGCTAAGCTGAGCATCAGCATCACCTTGATCTGCTGCCAAGGTGTACCATTTTAATGCCATTGCATCGTTTAGTGGCACACCCTCACCATTGGCATACATAGTGGCCAAGCCGTACTGGCCAGCAGCATCGCCTTGGTCTGCGGCTAGGCCATACCATTTCACTGCAACTTGGGCGTTTTTTTCTACCCCAAAACCAAATCTATAAAGGGCGGCAAGGCTACTTTGAGCATCCACATTGCCTTGCTGCGCTAAAGGCTCCCAGTAGGCAATGGTGGTGTCATACTCACCTGCTTGAAACGCCTTAAAACCCTTGTAAAGATCAGACTCTTGAGCCACTGCATGGCTCATCACCATGGATAAAAACACTGCCGCAATTAATTTTTTCATTGATAAAGCCTTATAATGACCGTTTATTCTTAGTGCCAATAAGTATACAAGCATAGTTTATAAATTGCGCCTGTATGTTTTGTGATTCAATTGTGTTGCTTGAGTTTATTTTGACTTGTTATGGGGCCTTCGCGCCCACTCTTCTCGCTGGGCATATTTTAGCCTAACAAAACTTGCATCTTAAAGTAGGCAATATCTGCTTTATAAAAACGCTCGCCATAGGGCTGCATGCCAAAACGCTGATAGAAACTTAAAGCTGATTCCCTAGCATCACACCAGAACACTTTCACATCCGTTTCTTTAAGTGAACTAATAATAAAGTCTATCATTTGTGAGCCTATTCCTTGGTTTTGATAGTCAGCTTGAGTAGCAAATTTACGCAAGCGCGCCTTACCTGCTTGTAAGTATACGGACGCAACACAAACAAGCGAGCCATTAACAAAAACACCAAAGTGCAATGCCTCATGATCACCTTCTACATGACAATATCCAGGAGGTTTTGTTGGCCATAAAACGCTTTGTCTAAGAGCAATGGTTTGTTCCCAAGAAATAGCTTGAATATCCATATTTTTAAGGCTTCCTAAGCGCTTCTTTCATCACCATTAACGTATGAATACACCTGCAAATCTGTACGCTTTTTCCAGCGTGGATTTGCCCAAAACTTAAAAGGAATCTACCAGCACAAAATCAAACGCACCTGTGTGCTCGCGTAACGGTTTAACGCTTTGATACTCGTCACTTTGATACCAGTTTTTTGCTGCTTGGGTGCTGGGGAACTGAAAAATAACCGTGCGGTCTTTATCATGGGTGCCTTCTAATACGTCACTCACACTGCCACCTAGCAAATAAGTGCCCTGATACCGCTCTAAAGAAGGCCCAGCCGCCTCTACATAGTGCTGGAATGCGTCTGCGTCTGTAAGCTTTGAATGAACAATTAAAAAAGCGGGCATAGTGTTATCTCATGGATTAAAAGCCATAGCAGTGTGGCTTATTTATTTAATAGAAACATACCACAAGAAATCATAAAACTGAATATAGATACGCTTTAGCGACACATGAAATGCGGATTTAGTATCAGGTCACGCGGTCTGTGCGGCAGTGGATGGCCTATCATGTAAATAGACCATTTACGTGCAGAATATATAGCAATGCTCTAAAACAACATTAATCCACATAGCCAGCAGTAATAAACACCTGCACCCTGCGGCTTAAGGTAAGGTCTTCTCCGTTTTTGCCTGTTACTGGTGAGGTTTCACCTTGGGCAAGCATAGAGGTTACTTTTATATTTAAAAGATCAAAGTAGCGGGTCACCGAGCTTATGCGCTCTTTGGATAAGCTCATGTTATAAGCGGCATCACCTCGTGTGTCCGCATGGCCCAACAGCCTAACAGACAGCACTTTGTCAGCTTTTTTGGTGGCCATGACCACTTGCTTTAGGTTGCTTGTGGCATCTGTTGTGAGGTCTGCGCTGGCTGTGTCAAATAGCACGGTTGTTTTATAGTTATGGTAGCGGTAATTAATCTTTGGAATAGCTACAGGCTTGGCTATCTGCACCACCTTATCAACCACTTTTTCAACAACAGCTGGGTTTGGGGCTGCAGGCTTGGGTGGTGTTGGTGTTGGTGTTGGTGTTGGTGTTGGTGTTGGTGTTGGTGTTGGTGTTGGTGTTGGTGTTGGTGTTGGTGTTGGTGTTGGTGTTGGTGCTGGTGTTGGCGCAGCCATCTTAGCTGGGGCTTTTGTAAGCACTACTATGGGTTCTTTGATGCTTACTGGCTTAGGGCTTGCTAGCACCTGCTGGGCATCTAAGTTAAGAGCTTTGGCCACTGTTTTTTGTAGGTCTGCAAAAACTGATGAAAATGCTTTAGGTTGGGGCCTAGTTTGGGTTTTAAGTGTGGTTAATGTGTTGTCTTTATAGTGAATGGTTCTAACAGGGTTGCCATTAGCAGACACGATTACTGTGCCGTTGATAGTTGTCCAATATTGACTATTGCCTGCTGGGCTTGAAGCTGATGCAGAAATAGCAGTCATGGCTAGGGTGATGGCTAGAGCGAGTTGGTTTTTAGTGTTCATATTAAATATCTCAAAGCTTTATGTATCTCAAGAAATTTGAGTTACTTAAAAAGTTGAAGTTATTTAACCCCAAAAGAGTGAACCTTTTGTGAACCAAAGCTGAATAGTTGGTGATTAATAATGAAGACACTGTGAATATGAATCAGGTTAACGCTTTATTAAGTTAATGTGTGGCAAATAACCAAGCTAAAACAAACCCACCTAGATACCAAAATATTCCAAAAAAAGCAGGCCCAAAAAAAACTAATGCAATATGGCTAAACCTCACTCCAAGCTGAGTTAATAAAAGAAAAGAAAACTTTAAGGCTTTATTGATCAACAAAGCACAGGTGATAATGCCTAATATTGAGGTTATTAAATTAACATTAGGGTAAATAGTTAGCTCATATTGCACAATATGCGCCCACACAAATATAAAAAAGTCGATTGGAATAACGATTAAGTGATAATAAGATTCGGTTATAAAATTGTAGGGCTCAGAAATGCTAGGCCAATAATTAAAATATTTATAAAGCCAGTAAATACCAAGCCACAGCCCAGCCACTGCCGGAATGAGGCTAACATGCCCTGCTTCTGTGTTGCTGAAGCCTCTTACAATATAAATAGGTTGTGCCATTTTCTAAGCTTACTCTTTAAATAATGAAAGCATGTTTTACCTAATCTTTCTTTCAGGAAAAAGAATATAACACCCATTGAACAATATTCCAAAAATAATAATCTATTACAAGATTTTAATATTTTAAAAACATACCTCCAGTTATCTGTGAAGCAGGCCATTTCTCAAAAGTAATCTACTGCTTAATTAGCACACTGGTTGATTGGTATATATTACAAAGAAATGGTGGCATCCCTATCAGCCGCGCCTCGCCACACGAATCCATCGCTGTGGCTGCTCAAAAAACAAAACGACTACAGTTTCTTACACCCTGGTTTATAAGGCTTTAGAAGAATTCACACTTATCAAGAAAGTGCTTAATCAAGGGTTAATCGAATCTCAAAAAAGACATTGATTTCAAGCGAAGTGTTCCACTTTGTGGCACAAGAAAAACAGTTGCAGATCTTATAAATAAAAATGAACCTGTTTAGCTAGACTGCTAGCAATCGTCTTCTGGATCTTCCTCTTCCACGCTAGGTGCTGCTGAGACAACATGCTCGCTCAGCCATTCAGTTGCGAGTACATGGCCTTGACTAGCAGCTTGTTGTACTAAAATTTTTGCGTTTTCAAGATTTTCTTCAACGCCAGTGCCTTGAACGTATAGCATACCTAACTGATATTGAGCTTCACTATTGCCAGTTTGAGCCGCCGTTTGAAAGTGCTTTGCAGCAGCCTCCAAATTACCGTCACTTTGGGCTTGTAAAGCCTGTTCTAAGTCGGTTATGGCATGCACTTGAGACGATAGTGATAGCAGCACTAATGATGTGCAAAAACTGAACGCCCCAGCACGCGCTATTACTTTTAATCTGTTCATACATATTCCTCTAACTCACTAGCTATAACTAACAAATTTAACACAATAAAAAAGGGCCAATCGACCCGTTTTTATTGCTATAAGTTAGTCTATTATGGCTTAACAGTGTTAAAACCTAAGATTTCCCACGTCTGCATACCACCGCGGAACCACTTGATTTTTTCAGCTGGATAACCAAATTTCAATAAGGTTGCCATAGATGCTGGAGACTGGCCACACCACATACCATTGCAAAACAATGCTAAGGTTTTCGCGTCAGAATAATCAAACACTTCATTTACGTTGCCTGCCACGATGGCTTCATCAACAGTAAATTCGTCGGCATCACCAACCAATTTAACGCCAAACTGGCCAATCATCACCTGCATAATAATTTCAGTAGTCGCACCTTTAGAAGTTGTTAACTGTGTAAATGGCACGTTGACAGCACCAGGGATCGTGCCACGTTTAACCCAATCTGGAGTTCGTGAGTCGACCACCAAAATATTTTCGCCATTTTGCATGCGTACGATATGGTCGATAATTTCTAACTCACCCAGTGTTTCAATACCTGGTGCAAACGTCATAGGTTGAATACAAAAGACAGGACAAGGGCGTGAGGTTTTTGCAAACGCGTCTATCACCGTATTGCTGTTGTCTTGGTTACGCATAATTTGCATAGCTTGACCATTATGGGTCACGTCAACAGACATTATGTCACCCGTGATTCCCACCGGTCCACCTGCAGCCACAGCGCATAAACTAGTAGTACCTAGTAGCAGACTAACGCTAACAGAGGAGATTATTGTTTTTATTTTTTTCATATTTACCTCAATATTATTAAAGCACACTTCATGAGCATGCTCTAATATATTCCAGTAAATCCAGACATCAACATATTACCTTTTAGTCTTATAGACCAAAATGGCATAAAAAATTAGCTTTATATTAGTTTTTAGAAAAAAAATGCACCCTCCTTATCTTTAAAAACGTTTACGGTGAGGTACCGAGCTATTACCGCTTCTCTACTACATTTAGTTGTAAAGAGCGCAGGATTTAAGTTTGTTTGAGGTAAGACTGGAGGTTTAAGGACACACGAATGCAAAAACAAGAAACGTGATGTCTTCAGGGCTGAATGTAAGCTGAAGGATTAGCCATGTGGTCCACTTGCTTCAATAAGCGTCTAAAATAAGCTAAATATTTATATAAATCAAAGAAATGGTGGTACCCCTATCAGCCGCACCTCGGCACACGAATCCACCGCTGTGGCTGCTCCCTTCCAGGCCTGACCAGGTTTACGGTTTATCGTTGCGTGGGGACCAATAGGGCTACCATAACGATCACAATCGATCGATTGCGAGGTGCGCAGTATAGGCAAAAAGCCTATGATTCTCAAGTGATTTTTATACAGATTGTATAATAATATGGCCTTTACACGCCGTAGCTAACATAAGGCAAAAACTCCACCTGTTGCGCCTGCTCTCCTGATGTATTTACTTTTATTACCGCTAGGCCATGCCCTTCCATGGCGGTGCTTAGCACCCCTGAGTTTTGATTAGTCATCGCCTCTATCACCAAGCCTGCCTGCGCATGAGGCAACACCCTTACCCGCAGGTATTCTTGTCTTTCGCTTGGTTTTTTGGGAGGGTTCACCAAATGCGCAGTTAAACTATAGCCTTTGTTATCTCTGCAGCCTTGTAGCGCTAGTAGAAAGGGCCTAGCCATTATCATAAAGGTCACCAACACACTGGCAGGGTTGCCTGGCAAACCAAAAAATGGGGTGTGTTTTACACGACCAAAGGCCAGTGGTTTACCTGGCTTTATCGCTAGTTTCCAAACGTCTAGCTGACCTAGGGTTTCTACTGCCCCTTTTACATGGTCTTCTTCGCCTTCGGACACACCACCACTGGTAATAATAATGTCTGCCTGGTCTGCTGCCAAAGCTAGGGCGTTTTCAGTGGTAGAGCGCTCATCAGTAATAATGCCTATGTCTACTAGATCCATGCCTAGCTGGTCTATTAGTCCTGCTAATAAAAAGCGGTTTGAATTATAGATTTGGCCAGTTTTTAGGGCTTGGCCTGGATTTACTAGCTCGCTGCCCGTGGAGGCTATGGCTATTTTTAGACGACGATACACGTCTACATGCTCTATGCCCATCGATGCCAACACTCCCAAGTGCCTTGCTTCAAGCTTGGTGCCTATTTCACATACCACTTGTCCTGTGGTGATGTCTTGGGCTTTTAGGCGTATAAACTGGCCTTGCTTTTGTCCTTGCTGCAATGCGCTTTGGCGGATGCAAATGCCCCCTTCTACTTTGTCCACATCTTCTTGAATCACCACAAGCTGTGCATTAGCTGGCACTTGCGCCCCAGTAAATATACGAGCACAGGTATGGGGCTCTAATGCATGGGGCACTTGTCCTGCCGCTATGCGCTGGCGCACTGGTATTGCAGCTAGGTGCACATCTTCTGTGCGCATGGCATAGCCGTCCATAGCGCTGTTATCCGCTGGGGGCACATCTACCATTGATATCACAGGGGTACTTAATACCCGACCTACGGCATAAAATAAAGACACCCGTTGCGTGCTAAGGGTGCATGTTGCAGCTTGCATTAATTGCTGCTGCGCATCAGCTACGCTGGTAAGGCTAGTTTTGTTAGTAATAGTAGGCATTACGAAGTTAAATCATTGGATGAGTGAAAGGTCACCATTTCTACAAAATTACAGGGTTTATGCCGGCTGTCTAGTTGTTCACAAATAATGCCATTCCATGCTGTTTTGCACGCTCCTGTAGAGCCTGGCATGCTAAAAATCACGGTGCGATTAGCCACACCTGCCACAGTGCGAGACTGTATGGTAGAAGTGCCAATTTCTGTAAAAGATAAGCTTCTAAACAGCTCACCAAAGCCTTCGATCACTTGGTCAAACAATGGCAATAAGGCATCAGGGGTGGTGTCTCTTGCGGTAAAGCCTGTGCCTCCGGTTACTAGCACCGCGTGCACGTTGCTATCTGCTATCCAGCCACTCACAGCAGCACGTATTTGATACACATCATCTTTTACAATGGCGTGTTGTGCTAGTTGGTGCCCTGCCCCACGTAAAAGCTCTATCAGCGTGGCCCCAGATTTATCAGTAGCCACAGTGCGAGTGTCAGACACTGTTAATACAGCAATGTTAATGGGCTTTTGTGGCGAGCTAGTGTTGGTCATGAGTGCCTCTGGATCTTGGCTTAACAGTAAAAAATAACACCTTTAGTATACAGTCTGTTTGGTTCAGATTGTATAGGCAGTTGCCTTAGTTACTAGTAATAGCAGTGGCTAGGCCACCCCTCCAGCACTTATACAACTTTAGTCTCACTTACTAAGGTCTAATTTTCAATATTCCCCAGTTCTCTAGACTAGGTAGCAACCTAGAGGCACCTACGCACAAACTGCTGGCAGTGTTCATCTGGGCTTAACAACAATAAATTGGAGTTTGCCATGACAGATGTAAAATCTGAAGACACAAATAAAAAGACGGGCTGGTCTCGTCGTGATGTGTTGAAAGCCACGTCAGCTGGAGCCGCAGCAGGCGCTACACCTATGTTCTTTACTCAAAATGCATGGGCTGAAGAAGCACTTGGTAACTACCCTGTTAAAGGTAGTGAAGTTGTACTTGGTTTTAACGTACCACAAACTGGCGCATACGCAGACGAAGGCGCTGATGAATTACGTGCCTACAAGCTAGCTGTTAAGCATTTGAACAACGGTGGCGGCATGCTCGACACCCTTAAGCCAAGCAAATTGACCGGCAACGGCATTTTGGGTAAAAAAGTTACTTATGTAACGGGTGACACACAAACTAACGCTGATGCTTCTCGCACCTCTGCTCGTCGTATGATCGAGCGTGATAAAGTAATCATGGTTACTGGTGGATCTTCTTCTGGTATCGCTATTGCACAGCAGTACTTGTGTAATGAGCTAGGCATTATCTTTATGTGTGGTTTGACTCACTCAAACGACACTACAGGTAAGGACAAGCAGCGTTATGGCTTCCGCCATTTCTTCAACGCTCACATGACAGGTAAGGCACTTTCTCCTGTATTGAGCAAAGAATACGGCAAAGACCGTCGTGCTTTCCACCTAACAGCTGACTATTCTTGGGGCCACACCCAGCAAGAGTCTATGCAAGAGTTTACCGAGAAAGAAGGTTGGTCTACTGCTGGCAACATCATGACGCCATTGAAGACTACTGACTTCTCTCAGTACTTGTCTCAAGTATTGAACTCAGACGCAGACGTTCTAATCTTGAACCACTACGGCGCGAACATGGTTAACTCTCTAACCAACGCTGTAAACTTCGGCATGCGTGACATGCAGAAAAACGGTAAGAACCTAGAAATCGTAGTGCCTTTATACAGTCGTTTGATGGCTAAAGGTGCTGGTTCTGCAAACATCGACGGTGTATTAGGCACCTCGGGTTGGAACTGGGCTCTACAAGATGAAGGTTCTCAAGTATTTGTTAAAACCTTTACTGATGAATATGGATTTCCACCTTCACAGGCTGCTCACACTTGTTACGTACAGACTCTTTTGTATGCTAACGCATGTGAAATGGCAGGTACTTTCTACCCACCAGAAGTTATCAAAGCCCTTGAAGACTTTAAATTTACTGGCGCTGGTAACGGCGAAACCTTATACCGTGGTTCTGATCACCAGTGTATTAAGGACATCTTGGTTATGCAGGGTAAATCACCTTCTGCACGTACCAGCGAATTCGACTATCTTAAGATCGTTGATGAAGTTGATGCTGCAACCGTGGACTATGATCCTGCCATCTTTGGCGGTGAGTTAGGCCCATACGTCCCAGCATAAGCTGGATGTATTGACCCATACGGGCCAGTTTAACGCTGGCCCGTTTTTATTTTACTTAATATAAAATTACATCAACATGACCTTGCCACAGCAACCAATGGGAGTATCTCCACAATGGATATGACGCTCAACGCTTTTACTCTATCTATCTTAACCGGCCTACAGCTGGGTTCCATTTACGTGCTCATTGCTCTGGGCCTTACACTTATTTTTGGTACTTTGGGCGTAGTTAACTTTGCCCACGGTGCCCTTTATCTCATCGCTATTTATTTGGCTGTGAGCATCAACAATGCTCTAGGCTTTGGCCTGGCGCTGATTATAGTGCCTCCTGTGCTGTTTATAATCGGGGTGCTTTTGGAACGCGGCTTAATTCAGCGTTTCTATGACCGGCCACACACTGATCAAATCTTGGTAACCTTTGGCTTAGCCATCGTTTTGCAAGAGCTTCTTAAGTGGGTATTTGGTGCTAACAATATTCCGTTTACCATCCCTGCTTGGGGTAACGGCATTATCTTTATGCATGAATACCTACCATTCTTAGAAGGTTTTGTAGTGTATCCCAAGTGGCGCATGATATTGGTAGTAGTCGCTATCGTTACTGTATCAGCCGTATTTGCTCTATTACACCTTACCCGCTTTGGTTTGGTTATTCGTGCAGGTATGCGTGATGCAGAAATGCTGCAGTTCCTTGGTGTTAACATTAACCGTCGCTTTATGGTGGTGTTTGGCTTAGGTGCCATGATTGCAGGTATCGCTGGTGTATTTGGCGGGCCCGTAACTCAAGTATCACCAGAAGTAGGCATGCAGTTACTTGTGCCTTCATTCTTGATTGTAGTAATTGGCGGCATGGGCTCCCTGGGCGGCGCTGTGTTAGCTGGTATATTGATTGGTATGGCGCAAAGCTTCACAGCACCTTACATCTACATTAATACCATTATTATCTACCTAATCACTGTAATCATCTTATTGGTTCGCCCTCGTGGTTTATTAGGTGCCAAAGGAGTATTTGAATAATGTTGAATCAAGATAACTTTTGGCAACACAACAAAGCTGTACTTTTGTTTGCTTTAGTCGCCTTAACCATGCCTTTATGGTTCCCAATTATGGGTGGATACTCAGGCCTAGATACTAAGATCATGATTTTTTGTATCTTTGTGGTAGGTTTTGATATTTTGCTAGGTTTTACGGGCTACTTGTCTTTTGGACACGCTGCCTTCTTTGGTATTTCCGCTTATGTTACTGGCATTATGTTGAAGAGCTTCTCTGATAACATTATTCCAGCAATATTAGTGGCTGTTTTAGCTGCCACGGTTGTGGCTGTGATTATTGGTTTGCTTACGCTAAAAAGAACGGGTATTTACTTTTCCATTCTTACCTTAGCTTTTGCCGAAATGTTCGACTCAATGGCCATGTCTATGCTGCAAAAATGGACTGGCGGTGAAAACGGTCTAACAGGCATGCCTACACCTATGTTGTTTAATTTGAAAATGCAGGGCGACACGGTATTTTACTTTGTCACCTTTATGGCTATCTTCTTGTTTTACATGGCCAAGCGTATTGAACGCTCGCCTGTAGGTTTAATGATGAAAGCTATTAAGTGCAACCAAACCCGCTTGGAGTTCACTGGTATCAACGCCCGTAAATACAAGCTATTAGCCTTTGTAATAAGCGCTGTATATGCTGCGATTGCTGGCGCCTTAATGGTGGTTTATGAGCCTTTTGTAGGTCATGAATTCTTAGGTTGGCATCAGTCTGGCGAAATCGTCATCATGTCTGTCATCGGTGGCGTAGGCACTTTAGTTGGCCCTATGTTAGGTGCAGGTTTCATGTTGTACTTTGAAAACGTATTGTCTGTAGACCTTGGAGAACAGTGGTTACTTGTTCTAGGTGCAATCTTTATGGCTGTTGTTGTGTTTATGCCTGGTGGCTTTATGGAAGGCATTGCTCGCCTGAAAAAGCGTTATTTCACTACCGTTGACGGCGAATAAGGAACTGAATCATGGCTATATTAGATATACATCAAGTATCTTTAAGTTTTGGTGGTTTAAAAGCCTTACAAAACGTGAATTTAAAAATTGAAAAAGGCACCACTCACGCTCTTATCGGGCCTAACGGTGCTGGTAAATCAACGTTATTGAACGTGTTAACAGGCATGCTTAAGCCTGATGATGGTTCAGTAATGTTTGATGGCAAACCACTGCTTAATGTGAACTCGTTTGACATTAACCAGCTTGGCATCGCTAAGGTTTTCCAAACGCCAGCTGTGTTCCCAGAAATGACTGTGTTACAAAACGTAACTATTCCTGTGTTTGCAGCTAGAGATGGGTCTTTTAATCTGAATATGTTTGAGGGTCGTGCCAAACAGCGCCCTCTTATCGAATTTGCAGAACAACAGATCTGTGAGCTAGGCTTAGAAAAACACATGTACTCTTTGGCAGGTAGTTTGTCACGTGGTGACAAGCGTCGTTTAGAAATGGCTATTTGTTTGGCTAACAAGCCACGCTTATTGTTACTTGACGAACCTACTGCCGGCATGGCTCGCCATGAAACAGAGAAAACCATTGAACTGCTTAATAGCATGCAAGATGGCATCACCAAAGTGATTGTTGAACATGACATGAATGTAGTTTTCTCTTTGGCAGAAAAGATTTCTGTGTTAGCTCAAGGCCAAATTATTGCTGAAGGTACTCCAGACGAAATCAAGGGTCATCCTAAAGTTATTGAAGCCTATCTTGGCGAAGCTCAAGTTTAATAAGCGCATAAGGAAACATACTATGAAACAAAGTACACCAGACGCGCCTCAGTCCTTCTTTTCTTGCCGTGAGCTAAATGCCTTTTATGGTGAAAGCTACGTAGTGCAAGGGGTGTCTTTTGACATCCCAGAAGGTGACATTGTGGCCCTACTAGGCCGCAACGGTGCCGGTAAAACCTCTACCCTAAGAGCGATTGCTAGAGCAGCTCAACCTGCTCTTAGCAGTGGTGAGATTTGGCTAAACGGCCAAGCTTTACATAACATGAAAGCCTTTGAAGCAGCTCGCGCTGGCGTTCAATTGGTCTGTGAAGACCGTCGCATCATTCCAGGTGTGACCGTAGAAGAAAACTTAATTTTGGCGCAAATTGCGCAACCTTTAGGCTGGACTCTTGAAAAGATCTACGGGCATTTCCCAAAGCTGGAAGAAAGACGCAAGCAAGAAGCCTCTTCTCTTTCTGGTGGCGAGCAGCAGATGCTAGCCTTAGCACGCGCATTGGCAAGAGATGTAAAGCTTCTTTTGCTTGATGAGCCTTATGAAGGCTTGGCACCTGTGATCGTGCAAGAAATTGAACGTATGCTTAAAGAAGTTAAATCTATGGGCATTACCACTGTCATCGTTGAGCAAAATGCTGTGGCCGCGCTTAAGCTAGCCGACCATGCCATTATCATCGATTCTGGTGAGATAGTGTTTACTGGTACAGCTCAAGAAGTGTTGGATAACAAAGCACTTCGTGAAGAGTATCTAGCGGTTTAATACTGCGTTTAATATAACCTTACCTAGGCCAATGACCACATTGCCTAGGTAAGCTTTAGACTAACCTTTGACTTAGCCATTTGCCTTAACTATTAAATGACTTCTTGTCTTTTATTACTTCTCTTGTAAAGCCTTTAGCAACACGCCTTCACGTAAAGCCCCCGTAGAAAAATAAATCCGATCTAAGTTTAAGCTGCGCATGATGCCCATGAGTATGGCATAGCCTGCAGGCAACACTTCACCGCGATCTACTCGCACTCCTTCAATACTCACATCATCTAAATAATCAAAAGCTAACAACTGCTGCTCTATGTTTGCCATTGATGCCCTATTTAGATAAGCCATACCGCCCTCTTCTAGTGCGCTCAGTGCGATTAATGCCTTCATGGTGCCAGATGAACCAATACACACCTGCCATCCACTCCAAATAGTTTCTGAGGCGCCTAAGGAATATGATTTAGATGACTCTATAATAGCCTGAGCTGCCTCAATGGCATTTTGGAGATGGGCATTATTAATTTTGCGTTGTGGGAAATAATCATGACTAAAAGCCACGCATCCCATTGGGAAACTTTGTAATTGATTTGGACTATTTTTACCCAGCACAAGCTCAGTGCTACCACCACCTATATCAATCACTAGCTTTTCAAAGGGTTTGTGGGGTGCAATGGCTAGGTCACTGGTGACTCCAGTAAAAATTAATGCAGCCTCTTCTTCACCACTAAGTACGTTTATATCTGCGCCCAATATCACGTTTGCTGCAGTAATAAAATCAGCTCTATTTTGTGCTACCCGTAAGGTATTAGTGGCCACTACAAAACGGTGTTTGGGCGATACTTTTTCAAGCATAGGGGCCAAACGCACAAGACAATCTAGCCCCCTTTCAATAGATTCTTGACTTAAAACGTTGTGCTCATTTAAACCTGCTGCTAATTGAACCTTTTCTCCAATCCTACTCACCACCCTATAAGGCACGTGACTAGTATCTACTACAGTCACGTGAAAACTATTAGAACCAAGGTCGATGGCAGCGGCTAAATAAGTCAAAATTAGTCATCCAAAAAGTATGATTTATCAGTGTATCAAACAATTATTCATAGGCCAATTATACTTATTAGTTTGATCATACGAAGCCTTAATATTAGATTTCTATTGATTGCGCCAAACTAGTGCAAAGCCACCGACTAATTATTCTAAACGCACCAAAAACGTTATCCAAAGAAATCCAATAGAATATAAGTTAATCATAAGTATATGATTTATATGGTAATTATAAATTTGGCACGATTATAGCAATAATGACATTAGTAATCACAACAACTTAACGAGAACCCCATGGAAAATAACCTATATGAACTCCAGTTTGCCCTGGACACTTTTTACTTTTTAATTTGTGGCGCCTTAGTTATGTGGATGGCAGCTGGCTTTGCCATGCTTGAAGCAGGTTTGGTGCGCAGTAAAAACACAACAGAAATTCTCACTAAAAACTTTGCGTTATATGCCATTGCTTGTGCCATGTATCTCATCATGGGTTATCAGATTATGTATGGTGGAGGCTGGCTTTTAGGAGACATTCATACTATTGATACGACACAAGTGTTAGCAGATTCTGCCACAGAAGGTTTTGGTGGTGCTTCGGTGTATTCTTCAGCTTCAGATTTTTTCTTTCAGGTTGTATTCGTTGCCACCGCTATGTCTATTGTGTCTGGCGCAGTAGCCGAGCGAATGAAACTATGGTCATTTTTAGCTTTTGCCGTTGTGATGACTGGTTTTATATACCCTATGGAAGGCGCATGGACTTGGAATGGTGAAGACGTATTTGGTTGGTACAACCTTGGAGAGCTTGGTTTTTCAGACTTTGCTGGCTCCGGCATTGTGCACATGGCAGGTGCTGCTGCGGCTCTAGCGGGCGTGCTTTTGTTAGGTGCACGTATAGGCAAGTATGGCCCTGATGGAAAGATTAAGGCGATCCCGGGTGCTAACCTCCCTATGGCTACCTTAGGCACTTTTATTTTGTGGATGGGTTGGTTTGGCTTTAACGGTGGCTCTGTACTTAAGTTAGGCGACATCAACTCTGCTCACTCTGTAGCTATGGTGTTTCTAAACACAAACGCAGCAGCTGCAGCAGGTGCCATTGCCGCACTTCTAGTGGCTCGCTTGAAGTTTGGCAAAGCCGATCTCACCATGATGCTAAACGGCGCGCTAGCAGGCCTGGTTACTATTACCGCAGAGCCATCTACTCCTACAGCTCTTGAAGCTAGTCTTTTTGGCGCCTTAGGTGGTGTGTTGGTGGTGTTTAGTATTTTAGCCTTAGACAAACTAAAACTAGATGACCCTGTAGGTGCAATTTCGGTGCACGGTAGTGCTGGATTGTTAGGTTTAATGTTAGTCCCTGTTACTAATTCAGGAGCTACGTTTATGGGCCAAATGATAGGTGCTGCCACTATATTTGCTTGGGTATTTGGAACCAGCTTTATTGTGTGGTTTATCATTAAGAGCGTATTTGGCATTCGTGTTACCAAAGAAGATGAATATACTGGTGTAGACGTTTCAGAATGTGGTGTTGAAGCCTATCCAGAGTTCACCAAACGCTAGTTTCTATTTGAAACTAAGGCCTGTCAAAACTAACAAAAGGTGTTCGCTGTCTTTTGTTAGTTTTTCTAATTGTCTTTTATGCGTTTTTTAATAATCTTTTAACAGACGCAAAGCATCATAAAGTGCGGCATGAACATTACGCCCCGCCCAAGCATCACCAATGCGATACAGGTGGTACTTACCCTTCTCATTAAGCTCTAATAGCTGAGGTTGGTTTCTTCTTAACCCTTCAAAATCTACTTCACCTAAATTACGACTCATGGGCAACAACTCATGAAATAATTCATCATTGGCCAAAGTGCCATTTTCTACCACCACTTGTTCTACCATACGTGTTTGGTAGAGGTTACTGTATTCATTCCACAAGGTGGCCTCTAACCCCACGCCTTGTTTAATCACCTTTACTAGCTCCCAGTCTGGTGTAATGCTGACATTCAAGGAGTATAAGCCTCGTAAGTAATGTGGGAAGTTTACGTCCCCTACTTCACGTCCTATATGCCTATGGGGTGATACCAGCTCTAAAGCATGAGCGCCATTTTGCAGCATAAATTCAGCACAACTCATGCCTGCATGTGAGCCTGTTTCATCATAAAACAACACGTTTTTTGCAGGTTTTACCTGCCCTGATAAAATATCCCAGCTACTAGTCATTAATGCTGAGACAGTTTTAATAGGCAGCTCTAAAGGAACACCACCCGTTGCTACCACCACCATATGGGGCTCATAACACGCAACCGTTTGCGCATCGGCCCATGTTTCAAACTGAAACTGCACACCAAACACTTGGCATTCGCTATAAAGCCACTGACTTACTGAGTGCAGCTCCTGGCGACGTTTGGCGCGTGCAGCTAGGTTCATTTGCCCACCTACCTTTGCCGTTGCTTCCAATATAGTCACTTGATGGCCTCTACTGGCCAAAACTCTTGCAGCCTCCAAACCCGCAATGCCTGCCCCTGCAACGACTATGCGCTTATTGGGATGATTACTTATTGCAATAATGTGTGGCAGTTGAGCTTCGCGTCCAGTGGCTACATTATGCATACATAGGGCTTCACCCATTTCATGCAAACGATCCAAGCAATAACCGGCACCCACACACGGGCGGATACGGTGCTCTTGGCCTGCCATTATTTTATTAACAATATGCGGATCAGCCATGTGGCCACGAGTCATGCCGATCACATCTACTAAACCTGCAGCTACGGCATGGCGAGCTGTGGCTACGTCTGTCACTCGAGTTGCGTGAAGCACCGGTAATTCAAGCTGTTGTTTTAGCCGCCCTGCTAAGTTTAGATAAGGCGAACTTGGATTACCCATGGGCGGTATACAATCGGCTAGGCCCATGTCAGTAGTAAGATGTCCACCCACAAAATTGAAAAAATCTAGTTGATTAGTAGCCTGTAAGGCCTTGGCGACGGTTAAGCATGCAGCTTCATCTAAGCCTTTTTTACCACCGTTATCAGCATTGCTATGACGCAGAAAATCATCACCCGTCATACGTATGCCCACAATAAAATCGGGGCCAACAGATTGGCGGATGCTTTCTAACAAACGATAAGTAAACTCTAACCTGCCTTCTAAACCACCAGCAAAGTCATTATCTGGGTGATTAAACTGTGGGGTCCAAAATTGATCTATCAAATGGCCATAGGCCATCAGCTCGACACCATCTAAACCCGCTTGAGCACAACGATAAACTGCTCGGCTGTAATCTTGCAAAATGCGCTTGATATCGCCATCTATAATCTTCGCAGGCACACTGCCATGGGGCCTTTCGGCCAAAGCCATCGGCGCCACTGGAGGCAACCAGTGCTCTACATCAAACCGTGTGCGACGGCCTAAATGAGTGAGCTGACACATAATGGCTGCACCTTCATCGTGCACGCCTTGGGCTAGCTCTTTAATCCATGGTGTCACCAAGTCTTGGCTTAAATCAATTTGTGAAAATGCGGCTGGAGAATCTGCTGATACAGTGCTAGAACCGCCAAACATAGTAAGGCCCAAACCCCCTTTGGCTTTTTCTTCATGATAAAGGCGATAGCGCTCTTTAGGCATCCTATCTTCAATATAGCCTGGTGCATGAGCGCTACTCATCAAACGATTACGCAATGTGAGATGCTTAAGCTGATAAGTTTCTAATAAGGGGTCGGTGGTCATGTTCATAAATTAATAATCTTCGTTTAGGCCACCATCATCTGGTATTTCAGACTCACGACGCGCAATAAAATCTAACAATTGTTCATTAATGGCCTGATCTATTTTAGGTTCTTCATATTCATCTAGCTTTGCCTTGGCTAAATTGAGCGCCCTTTCTGTAATGCTCTTAGAACCATTAGCCATCCATTGTTCAATGTTATTATTATCTAATAGTTTGGGCATGTAAAAGGCCCGCTGGAAATTGTCTTGTGTGTGGGGGTGGCCAAGGTAGTGTCCACCTGGCCCCACATCTCGCACAGCAGCCAAAGCCTCATCAAAATCATCCCACCTTGGTCCCTGCGCCATACGATATGCCATAGCACATTGTTCGGCATCCACCATAAATTTGGCCACAGAGCAGTGCATACCCGCTTCATTCCAGCCTGCTGAGTGCCAAATATAATTGGCTCCAGACATCATCACAGCCATTAGGTTTACGCCACTTTCGTAGCCTGCTTGGGCATCCAGTACTTTAGCACCACCTAAGGTATTAGAGGTGCGCCAAGGCACGTTGTAATGCCGTGCCATTTGACCTATTAAAAAATTCATTAAACAAATTTCTGGTGTCCCCGCCATAGGCGCTCCAGACTGCATAGATACCGTCGCTAAATAATGGCCATAAACTGCAGGCGCGCCTTTTCTCACCACTTGGGTATAAGCCAAGGCCGACAAAGCTTCAGCATTAAGCTGCACCACTGCAGGCACCGTAGATGCTGGCGTATTAGCGCCGCCCAAAACAAAAGGTGAGCAAAGTACTGGCTGGTTGCGCTTCACAAACGCTCTAAGGGCTCCCAACATAGTTGCATCCCATACTAAGGGCGAGTTACCGTTAATGTTGCCCGTAGTGACGGGATGGTCGTCTATGTAGCCTTTTCCAAACAAAATATCACACATATCCATGACATCTTCTGCATTTTTGCCAGAGGTTGTCATACCCATGAAAGTTTTGTCTGAATACTTCATAGAAGAATGAGTAATGCGTAAATGCCGCCACGGAACGGCATGATCCATAGGCTCTACGATATGATGAGCTGATGAATGCAGGACTGGGCTCATGTGGGCTAGCTTATGAAACATAGCCAGATCATCAAGGGTAGGATTGCGTCGTTTATCTTCTAGGTCTCGTAAAAAAGGCGCCCCTGTCATAGGCACAAACATACAATTGCGCCCACCTAGCTTAAGGTTTTTTTCTGGATCACGAGCATGGTATTCAACACCTGATGGAATGCTCTTTATCAGTTCACGAATATGGTGTCGGTCAAACTTAACTAGCTCCCCTTTTACTCTAGCTCCTGCTTTGCGCCAATCTTCTAGTGCTATTGGGTCTCGAAATATCACCCCCACTTCTTCTAATATGGCCATTGAAGCATCGTCGATTTTGGCTATTTGGTCTGCATCCATCGGTTCGGTATAAGGTAGGCCATGGCGTAAATGAGGTAACATTTGTTCAATGTTATGGCTACGTAGTGCCTGTCTGTTGGCACGCCCGCCGCTACGCTGACCACGCACCGGCTTTGTTGCCTGTTCAAATGCTCTTGTCATGCTCACTCCTACCCAATATTAATGTTATAAGTTATGTATTTTTGCGGTAACATTCAAACTACATTTTTATATCAATACATAACCTAATGTTATTATTAACGACGCTAAAGCGAAGCATAAGATAACAAGGAGAATGACTTTGTTACGTAAGCAATTACCTGGTATTAACGGCTTAGTCACCTTTGAAGCTGCAGCAAGGCATTTAAGCTTTACCTTAGCTGCCAGTGAGCTTTGTGTTTCTCAAGCTGCTGTGAGTAGGCAAGTAAAACGACTAGAGGAACAATTGGGATGTAGCGTATTTCATAGAGCACAACGCCGTATAGAGCTTACCAAAGATGGCCATAAGCTTTTCCAAGCAGTTACCATGGGTTTGGGGCATATTGCCACGGTAAGTAATGATATACGCCGTACAAAATCTACCGGCCAAATTACCATTGCTTCTACTTTGGCATTTTCAAGTTTTTGGTTAATGCCTCGCATACGGGCATTTCACCAACAATACCCTGATGTAAAAGTGCACGTTATTGCTTCTGATAATGCCCAAGAACTGCGTTCAGACAAGGTTGATCTAGCCCTTACCTGTGGTAACAATCAGCTGCAGGGCAATGAAACTCACTACTTATTCTCTGAGCAGGCTTACCCTGTTTGCAGCCCAGAGTATCTGCGTGATAAAGAAAAACCACAAACAGCGGCTGATGTACTTCAACACCGATTGTTACATTTAGATGAACAACTGTGGGATAACATTGGCTGGGATGCTATTGACTGGCCAGCGTGGTTAAAACATTTTGATGTGCAAGACTTAGACAATAAAGGAGGCTTTAAAATACCTGCAGGCTTCACCTTCAATAACTACCCTATGTTAATTCAAGCGGTGCTAGAAGGTGAAGGAATTGCATTGGGTTTTGAGCACACTACCGGAGACTTAGTGGCTCAAGGAAAGCTAATTCGTCTCACTGACCAAACATGGGACACAGGCCGTGGTTACTATCTGGCTATTAAATCTAACTTGGCTCATCACCCTGATGTGCAAGCTTTGAGCCAGTGGTTATTAAATAGTTTTTAGCCTTCTTTACCCGCTCTCATTTCTTGTAAGGCTATGGTAGCGCTTACGCCAATATTAGTAATTATTTGAGGTGGCATCCAGCTTGGGCCAGTTTGGGTTAGTTGCTGCTGGAGTAGCTTACTGTTTTGACCTAAGGCTAATTCGGCTAATAATTTACCAGAAGCGGTGCCACGAGCTATACCTAGGCCATTTTGACATACGGCGGCAAATACATTGGGCTGGCATTCTCCAAAGAAGCTTGCTTCGTTATTAGACATACATAACAACCCTCCCCAGGTATCTTCAAGCTCAAGCTCTGGTAACATATAAAAACGGCGTTTAAAGCTACTTTCATGTTGGGCCTTGATATTTTTTAGCTGAGATTGCCCATATTTAAGGTCAGGGTTACAAGTGAATACACTACGGATAAGTAATCTTTGATCTGCAGTGCGCCGAATCGTTGCACCTGCCGGGTGTGAAGGAATTAATCCCCAGCTCTTTTGCCCACCTAAACGTTTTTGTTGATCTTCATTCATGGGGCCAGTCATGCTGCCATACGTACACACATGCACCAAACGACCTTTTTGCTGACCAAAACTTTGTGCAAATCCGTTATTACACAGCAGCACTTGAGCTGTAGTAATTTGACCATGGGGCGTTTTTAATACATGCGGCTTTATTGGGCTTTGGCTTGGCTTGCCTTTTTTGCCACTAACACTCCCCCAAACGTATTCTGTAACTGGCGTGTTTTCATATAAGCTCACATTATCTGGCAGGTGATCTGCACAGCCTTGCACAAATGCTGCGGGCTGCATCATTACGGTACCTGGGGTAAACACACCACTGTGGTAATAGCTTAAGCCTGTCATGTCTTGCATCTGTTGTTTTGATAAAAGGCTAAATGGCTCATTTAGAGTCTCTAAGCCTTTACCATAGGCTAATAGACTCTTACTACCAGTGGCTGAAGTAGCCCCATGTATTTTTCCTGTTTCACTCCAGTCACATGCAATATTGTGCTCTTCAACTACGCTTTTAGCATAGGCAATGCCTGAGCGATTAAAGGCGATCATATTATGATCGGTCTGTGCATGGGTGGTATAGGAGTGGCTATTTAACGTGTGGGGCAAATCAATCATAAACCCAGAGTTGCGCCCAGAAGACGCCATAGCAATAGCTAAAGCGTCTAATAAAACAATGTGCTTATCAGGTGCAAGCTGGGCCAAGCGCCTGGCTGCAGCAAGGCCAGTAAAGCCTGCGCCAATGACCACTATATCAGCCTTAATAGCGCCTTTAAGGGTGGCACTTGGCTGTCTTTTAGGCAGATTTTTATACCAACCACAGTCATTTTCATAGTTGGGAAGAAGCGTAGCAAGTGCCATTAATCTAGTTCCGAATCTGATTCAAAGGATAAGTCTAACCAGATGGTTTTTGTTTCTGTGTACTGGTCATGGGCTTGTAGTGAGTTGTCACGACCGCCAAATCCTGATTGTTTAAAGCCACCAAAAGGCGTTGTCATATCCCCTTCGCTATAGCAATTCACACTCACGGTACCTGCCTTAATAGCCTTGGCTACGTTAATAGCGCGGCGACCATTGCTAGTGAATACGCTAGCATGTAAGCCATAACAAGTATCGTTTGCCAGCGCTACTGCCTGTGCTGCACTGTTCACTGTCATTACTGAAAGCACTGGGCCAAAGACTTCTTCTTGGGCAATAGACATATTTGATGTCACTTCATCAAAGATTGTCGGCTCAATAAACAAACCTTGGGCCAACTCCCCTTCAAGTTTGATCTGCTTACCACCCAAAATGAGCTTAGCACCTTGTTGCTTTGCGCCTTCTATGTAGCTCATCACCTTAGCGAAGTGTTCTTGGCTGATCATAGCACCAAGGGCATTACGTGGGTCCATAGGGTCACCAGTAATCCAATCACGCGCCTTTTCAATCACTTTTTCCAGCAATTGATCCTTTATCGCACTGTGTACTATGAGACGTGAATTAGACGAACAGTTTTCACCCATATTCCAAAACACTGCGTTAACCACGTGTTCTGCTACTTCATCTAAGCGCTCCGCATCATCTAGTACGATACAAGGGTTTTTACCACCACACTCTAGCACTACGCGTTTTAAGTTGCTTTGAGCTGAGTATTGCAGAAATAATCGGCCTACTTCTGTGGAACCTGTAAAGGACACTGCATCAATGTCGCTATGCAAACCTAAACTTTTACCACAGGTTTCACCCATGCCAGGCAGCACGTTAATCACGCCTGCAGGTACGCCAGCTTGATGGGCTAATTGAGCCAAACGTAAGCAGGTCATACTGGTTTGTTCAGCAGGTTTGAGGATGACACTATTACCTGAGGCAAGCGCCGGGCCTAGCTTCCACGCTGCCATAAGCATTGGGAAATTCCATGGCAATACACAGGCCACTACACCGATAGGCTCACGCTGTATTAGGCCCATAGCAGCGTCACCAGAGGGTGATATTTGGTCATAAATTTTATCAATCGCTTCGGCATGCCATTGAATACAATCAATGGTTTCAGGCACATCAACAGTCACACAATCTTTAATTGGCTTGCCACTTTCAAGGGCTTCCATTACGGCAAGTTGCGCTGCATTACGCTTGATTAGCTTGATGAATTTGATCATCACTTGTTTGCGCTGGCTGGGGTGCTTTTTGCTCCATACACCTGCTTCGAAGGCTTGGCGTGCCTTTGCTACAGCAACATCAACATCCTTACTATCACACGCGCTAATTTGCGCCAAGACTTGCCCAGTGGCAGGGTTTATTGTGGCGAAGGTTTCGCCACTAATAGCGGGTGTGTAAGTGCCATTGATAAAAGCGTTAGTAGGAAAATCCATTTGCGCCGCAAGGGCAAGGTATTCTGTTTGAGTTAACATGAGGTTATGCCTTTTGTGAAGAGTTACAAATTTGTGCAATGGTGGTTTTTACGGTGCGAACAGTCACTTCAAATTCTCGTTTAAGCTCTTTGTTCATGTCCCGAAGTGGCTTACGTACAGGGCCTGTAATAATGCCTTCTAATTGACAGCCATATTTAATGCACTGAACAAATTTACCCCCTTGCTCAAGGGTTTGCATAAGAGGCAATAATGCCGTCATGATCTTACGTCCTTTAACAAAGTCTTGCTCTATGACACACGCATGATAAAGGGCGTAATGTTCTTTGGGTAGAAAGTTAGCAGCCCCTGCTACCCAACTAGTTGCACCCCATGCAAAAAACTCCAAAGCTTGGTCATCCATACCACAACTAAGCTGAATATGAGGAAAGCGACGAGCTAGTAAATGCACCCGATTAATGTCTCCACTACTTTCCTTAATAGCGCAAAAATTAGGCCGCATACTTAAACGTTCCATACACACTTCATCCATATGCGCACCTGTGCGATCTGGAAAGTTATACAACATAATGGGCAAGTCTGTAGCACGCTCTACTGATAAACAGTGGCGCACTAATTCTTCTGAGGTGGGAATGGCGTAATATGGCGCACCCAGTAATAAGCAATCAGCGCCTGCTTTATGTGCCTCTTGGGCAAAATAAATAGCATCTTCAGTGCGCAAAGCTCCTACACCTGCAATTAATGGCACTCTGCCTGCTACTGCTTCTTTGGCTAGATGAAATGTACGTACACGCTCGGCTTTGTCCATGGCATAGTATTCACCTGTAGTACCACCCACTATAATGCCCTGCACACCCGCATTAATCGCACCGTCTATAATAGACATAGTGCCTGCTTCATTGATGGAGAAGTCGTCATTAAAGTGCGTGATGACCGGAACATATATACCGTTGAATTGCATAGTAATCTCTTATTATCTAATGATCTAAATGTTATTAATTGATTAAGCTGATCAAAAACACTAGTAGTTTAAAAGCTGCTAACAGCGTGGGTCAAACGACATAAAAGCCAATGCATACATTACATGATGTTATACAAAGCTTTCAACAAAATTATTGCCATAACACCTGATTAGAACAGACCACTTATACATAAAGAATAATATACAATTTACATTAGATGAGGGTGTATTTAATGTTGTTAGTGACATTATTATTGTATGCTTGCATTAGTATTATCCTTTTCACGCTCAGCTACCATGTGCACTATTTCATGCAACTTCACATACACCCAAGCACCCTTGAATTAGGTCAAAGTCGCTGGCAAAACTACCTTTGTCTTGCGGCAGATCCTTTTAGTCAATATGCCTTTCATGCTGCCTTAGAAGAAAGTGGCAGCGTGGGCGGCGATAGCGGTTGGCAGCCGCTGCATCTTGAGATAAAAGACGACGGACAACCCATTGCATTGATTCCAAGTTATGTAAAAACTAACTCTTGGGGCGAATATGTGTTTGATTTTGAATGGGCCAATGCCTATGAGCGCTATGGCTTAGATTATTATCCCAAGCTTATTAGCGCTGTACCTTTTACCCCTTGTGCAGGCCCTCGAGTGTTGCTAGCTAAAGATGCAGATTTAACCAAAGTATTGTCTTTTTTAAGCCAACAGCTGCCCCATATGTGCGCTCAACTCAAATTAAGTAGTTGGCATTGGTTGTTTGCACAAGAACCTGATTGGCAATTTGCCAAAGCACAATCATGGCATCAGCGTACAGGTTGTCAGTACCACTGGTACAACCATAACTACGGCCAATTTGAAGACTTTACTGCCAAGCTTACCTCGCGCAAGCGTAAATCAATCAAAAAGGAACGCCGTGTTATTGCCGAACAAGACATTACATTTACTTGGCAGCAAGGCCAAGAGATTAGCTTACAGTCGCTAAAAGAGTTTTATGCTTGCTACCAAAGTACCTATTTAAAACGCAGGCAACAAGGTTATTTGACCTATGAATTTTTCTGCGCCTTACTCACTCAAATGCCTGACAAATTATTATTAGTCACTGCTTCAAATCCATCAACACCTTTAGCTTATGCATTATTTTTTGTAGATGATAAAACTCTTTATGGGCGTTATTGGGGCTGCTTAGAAGAAGTGGAGTTTTTGCATTTTGAAACTTGTTATTATCAGGGCATTGATTATTGTATCGCCAATAACATTGCACATTTTGATGCAGGTGCCCAAGGTGAGCACAAACTGGCCAGAGGGTTTATACCCAAAACCACACATTCTTATCATTATTTAGCAGAAAAAGGCTTTGACGGTGCTATTGAACAATTTTGCGCTACCGAAGAAGAGCAAATAACTGGGTATATGCAATGGGCACATACCGCACTACCCTACAAAGCGCAGCTGTGATCTTGATAGATTCAGCACAGTCTTTGCTTTGACCTTTTAGTCATCATTCAAGCCTTACTTGACCCCCATACCTACAAGCTCTAATCTGGTTGCATATAAATCAAACAAACGCTTTAATTATGCCTTCTCCTACCTCCTCATCGCTTTACCCCCACTTACTGGCCCCTTTAGATCTAGGTTTTACCCACTTAAAAAACCGCGTCATTATGGGCTCAATGCACACAGGTTTAGAAGAAGCTAAAGATGGTTTTGAACGTTTAGCGCAGTATTTTGCTGAACGCGCTCGTGGTGGTGTGGGCCTTATCGTCACTGGTGGTATTTCACCAAACCAACAAGGCTTAACCTTTGTAGGGTCTGCAGCGCTTGATGATGAAAAAAAAGTGGCCCAGCACCAATTGATCACTAGTGCCGTGCATCAAGCTGGAAGTAAGATCTGTATGCAGATATTGCATACAGGACGCTATGCCTATAGCCCTAATGCTATTGCTCCATCGGCTATCAAAGCTCCTATTAGCCCTTTCACACCTAAAGAAGTAGCAAACGAAGACATCGAGCAGCAAATAGAAGATTTCGCCCAAACTGCAAGGCTGGCCCAAAGTGCAGGTTATGATGGCGTAGAAATCATGGGTAGTGAAGGCTATTTTTTAAATCAATTTATTGTCACACGCACTAACCACCGTGATGATGAATGGGGCGGCAGCTATGACAATCGCATACGCCTTGCTGTTGAAGTGGTTAAACGTGTGCGTGAGGCTGTAGGTGAAAAGTTCATGATCATTTATCGCCTGTCTATGCTGGACTTAGTGCCTGAAGGCAGTGATTTTGAAGAAGTGGTACAGCTGGCTAAAGCCATCGAAAAAGCTGGGGCCACCATGATTAATACGGGTATTGGCTGGCATGAAGCTCGTATCCCTACCATCGCCACCAAAGTACCCCGTGCCGCTTTTACATGGGTCACCAACAAAGTACGCAAACACTTAACTGTGCCTGTGATTACCTCTAATCGAATCAACACTCCAGAAGTAGCTGAACAAGTATTGGCTAACGGTGATGCTGACTTAATTTCTATGGCACGGCCTTTTTTAGCCGATCCAGAGTTTGTTAATAAAGCAGCCGCAGGTCAATCAGAGCGCATTAACACCTGCATTGGCTGCAACCAGGCCTGCTTGGATCATGTATTTAATGGCAAAGTGAGTAGCTGTTTAGTAAACCCAAGGGCGTGTGAAGAAACACGCATTATTATTGCCCCTGCCCAAGCACAAAAGGCCATTGCTATTATAGGCGCAGGTCCTGCCGGTTTGGCTTGTGCGGTGACAGCAGCCCAGCGTGGCCATAAGGTCACACTATATGATGCGGGTGAGCAGATTGGTGGCCAGTTTAATATTGCTAAGCGTATCCCAGGTAAAGAAGAGTTTTCTGAAACTTTGCGCTATTTTTCTGTAATGCTCAATGAGCTTAATGTCACTGTAAAACTTAACACCTACTTAAGCACACAGCAGTTAAACGATCTGCACGTCGATGAATTAGTATTGGCCACAGGCATCACCCCACGAGGCCTGGATATTCCAGGGCATGACCATGCTAAGGTGATTAGCTACTTAGATGTTGTTAAAGGGGCTTATGTAGGTAAAAAGGTGGCTATTATTGGCGCTGGAGGCATTGGTTTTGATGTTGCTGAATTTTTATCTCATGGTGATAGAGAACCCAGTACAAATATTGCACAATTTATGTCTCAATGGGGCATTGATATGACAATGACCGCACGTGGTGGCGTAGCGTGTATGACTCCAGACATTGAAGCCTCCACTCGAGAGATTCATTTATTACAGAGAAAAGCCAGTAAAGTAGGAGCAGGTTTAGGTAAAACCACAGGTTGGATACACCGTGCAGGCTTACAGCAAAAGCAAGTAAATATGGTTTCAGAATGTGACTATATAGCTATTGACGATAGTGGTCTACATTTGACAATAGCTGGCAAAAGCAAAACATTAGATGTAGAGCATATTATTGTGTGCGCAGGCCAAGACTCTAACCGTTTGTTATGTGAAGGTTTAAAGCGTGAGTATCACTTGATTGGTGGGGCAGAAAAAGCCACGCAGTTGGATGCTAAACGGGCCATTCGCCAAGGTACTCTTTTGGCTATAAAGTTATAATCCATCACACATAAATTATAAAACTAATGACCTAAGCCTGATAGATCAGGTCATTAGTTTTAGCAAGTAACCCAACACCTGCTCAATTATTTAGCATGAATAAATCAGTCTGTATTTTTTATAATGCGCTGCAACATGGTCTTAAGCGTAGATGCTGCATTGTCGTCCAGCCCTTCCAATGCACTGCTTTCTGCCTTTTGACAGTCTTTAATTAAATGCTCTACTCGCTCTTTACCGGCAGCTGTACCTGTCACCTTAGCGCCACTGTCTAGTTGCTGCACACGCGCCATATCTTGCTTTTGCAAATCCATTGACAGCTCAAGCAATGTGGCTTGATCTACCATGGTGCGCTTAGAAAGATCCGCTAAGCTGAGGCTATTTTCATTGTACAAACAAGCTAATAGACGCCACTCTTTAATAGTGAGCCCATCATCAGCTACCACCTGATGAAACTCTTCACCCATTTGGTGAGTGGCTCGTGACATGTAATACAATAAATAGTTATCAATAAAATGACTTACATCATTAGTCTCAACAGGCGCTAAAGTAGGAATGGCCTCAGCTGTTGCATAAGCACCGCGATAAAACACTAACCCTGAGCCTGCTTGACTGCGCATGCCTTTGACTTGACCCACAATAATTTCATGATCACCACCATCGTAAGTAGCCCATGCTTCACATTCAAAGCATGTAATAGCATCAGGTAATATCGGCACACCACCTAAACCTTGCTCTACATCTACATCAGAAAATTTATCTGTGCCACTGCGGGCAAATTTATTAGATATTTCAATCTGTTGTGCACTGAGTACATTCACTGAAAAGTGTTTAGCATTAATAAACGCTTGGGCACTGTATGCGGTCTTTGTGATGCTCCACAATATGAGCGGTGGATCCATTGATACAGAATTGAAACTACTTGCTGTTGCCCCTACTGGCTCTCCATCTGAGTCTAGGCAGGTGACAACAGTCACACCTGTTGCAAAGGATGACAAAGCATCGCGAAATTCACGAGCATTAAACGCTTCTGTGGACATACATGTTTCCAAGTGGCAATGAGTAATAAGTGGTTATTATAAGCCTTACACCAGCAAAGGTAAGTGTAATGCTTATAAAAAAGCATAAAAACACTTTAGTAACTCTATATAAACAATTTTGTATATTATGTCCCACCTGTGACTACAGGTGAGTTTCTATTAAGATTTTATCGTATATGCTATTAAATTATATCTATATAACTATATTGCACTTTTAGATAAATCTGCGTAGAATCTGGCTCTACAAATGACAAAATTAGTTAACCATGCAGTCGCATCGCTTATTTGGAGATTCCATGATTCAAAACCCTCGCTCCACACCACAAATTACCGCCTTTTTTGACGAAGCTACATTTACAGTCACTTATATTGTTGCAGACCCTCACACTAAAAAATGTGCGGTGATTGACTCTGTACTAGATTACGACACAAACATGGGCCACACTCGCACAGATTCCGCTGATAAAGTCATTGAAAGCATTAAATCACAGGGACTAACCATTGAGTGGTTATTAGAAACTCATGTTCACGCTGATCACCTTTCTGGTGCACCCTACATTCAAAAAAAAATGGGTGGCAAAATTGCTATTGGAGAGCAAATCACTCAAGTGCAAGATATTTTTGGTGACTTGTTCAACGTAGAAGATGAGTTTTCTCGCACTGGCAGCCAGTTTGACCACCTAATCACCCCTAATGAATTATTAACTATAGGCGATTTGTCCATACAAGCACTGCATACCCCTGGCCATACCCCTGCATGTATGAGCTTTGTAGTAGCAGATGCATGTTTTGTAGGTGACACCTTGTTTATGCCTGATTACGGCACCGCACGTTGTGACTTCCCAGGTGGAGACGCCACCACCCTTTATGAATCAATGGAAAAAATCTTAGCCCTACCTGACGAAACTCGCTTATTTATGTGTCATGACTATGCGCCAGGTGGGCGTGAATACCTTTGGGAGAGCACTGTAGCTATAACTAAAGCCAATAATATTCACCTAGCAGGCCAAACGAAAGCGCAGTTTATAGCAATGCGTGAAGCACGTGATGCTAAGCTAGGAACGCCACGCTTATTATTACCCTCGGTACAAGTTAATATGCGCGCAGGACACATGCCCCCTGCAGATGACAACGGTATTAGCTATATTAAAATCCCTATTAATCAAGTAGGCATGTGATCACTGTGACTAAAGTACGCTGGAACCCTTTAAAACAATTACCTGCATTAATATGGCTGAAAACCTACAATAAAAGCACCCTACACGCAGACGCAATGGCAGCTTTAATTGTAACTATTATGCTGATCCCACAAAGTTTGGCTTATGCCATGCTGGCAGGTCTGCCTCCTGCCACAGGACTGTATGCTAGTATTCTGCCACTTTTGGCTTATTCCCTGTTTGGCTCTAGCCGCACCTTGGCTGTAGGCCCTGTGGCGGTGATCTCTTTATTATCAGCCAATGCGGTAGGTCTAGCTCACCTTACAAGTGGTTTAGATGTATTAACCTTATCCATGACCTTAGCTCTATTGTCGGGCATGCTTATGCTATTAATGGGGCTTTTAAAGCTTGGCTTTATTGCCAACTTATTAGGCCGCCCAGTAGTGACAGGCTTTATCACAGCCGCAGGCATTCTTATTGCTCTTGGGCAACTTAAACATATTTTGGGCATTCCGATAGGTGGACATAACTTACCCGAATTAGCTCATGGGCTTTTAGAATACGGTAGTGATACTCACTTGCTTACCCTATTGATTGGCGTAACTACTGTGGTGTTTTTATGGTGGGCTCGCGCACCTTTAACCCATTTTTTATGTCGTTTTATGAACAAAACCACAGCATCAGCTTTAAGCAAAATGGCACCTGTAAGCGCAGTTATTATTTCTATACTGCTAGTCTCAAACCTTGCTTTAGACCAACAAGGCTTAAAGGTAGTAGGTCATATTCCATCAGGATTACCTACCTTGGCATGGCCAACACTTAGCTGGCTGTTAATCTCTACGTTAATGCCTTCAGCTGTGATGATTAGCCTCATTGGTTATGTAGAGTCTATTTCTGTGGCGCAAACATTGGCTAACAAGCGCCGCCAGCAAATAAATCCAAATCATGAGCTACTAGGCTTAGGTGCTGCAAACATCGCTTCTGCGGCTTCTGGAGGCTTTGCAGTAACAGGTGGCTTTTCGCGCTCTGTGGTTAACTTTGATGCTGGCGCACAAACCCCAATGGCTGGAATATTCACAGCCATAGGCATAGCGCTAGCTAGCCTTTACCTCACCCCGTTTTTAGCGTTACTGCCTAAGGCTGTATTGGGTGCAACCATATTTGTAGCAGTACTCACATTAATTGAGCCTCACGAAATAAAGTTTACTTGGAAATATAGTAAACATGACTTTTTGGCCATGATGATCACCATAGGTATGGTGTTATTTGTAGGTGTAGAAGCAGGCGTTATGGCTGGTGTGGCAGCTACTATACTCCTGCTATTATGGCGCACAAGTCGCCCTCACACAGCCGTTGTGGGCCCTATATTAGGCAGCGAGCACTTTCGTAACATAGACCGCCATGATGTGGAGCAGTGTGAGCAAGTCATTGCTTTGCGTATTGATGAAAGCTTATTTTTTGGCAATATGCGCTATCTAGATAATCACCTGAACACCTTATTATCACAGAACCAATGCTTAGAGCATTTAATCTTAGTAGCCTCTGGCATTAATCATATAGACTCTAGTGCGGTAGAAGGTTTAATAGAGCTCAACCAAAGATTGCAAGATAAAGGTATAAAGCTGCATTTATCAGAAGTCAAAGGCCCTGTGCTGGACCGCTTAGCAAGAGTCAACTTTGAATCGCAGTTGACAGGTCATATTTATTTAAGCCAACACAATGCATGGAAAGAGCTCACCACCTCTGTTGGTAACGCAAAAGCCACTTAATATGCCTCCACCTTGGCGGGCAAACTAAGGTATCCTCAAAGCTACCATTTTGGGATACTTTAGTTTTATTAAGCTGTGAGAAAAATATGAATTTTAATCAATCTAACTGTGGGGCTTGCCGCATGGGCGCACCTACAGTTACACCTGAAGAACACGAAGCATTGATGCAAGAAGTGCCAATGTGGGCATCCATCGATATAGATGGTGTACAGCAACTACAACGGCACTATACATTCAAAAACTTTGCGCAAGCTTTAGCGTTTACCAATGCTTTAGGCGATATCTCTGAGGCCCAGGATCATCACCCTGCTATTTTGACTCAATGGGGCAAAGTTACAGTCACTTGGTGGACTCACACCATTAAAGGCCTGCACAAGAATGATTTTATTATGGCCGCCAAAACAGACACTCTTTTTCTCTAGCTTTAACGCTTCATTGCTCTAGAATAAAACAAAATTAGTGAGCCGCCCATTTCGAGTTAAATATGCTTAAATTTTTTGAAAATCTAGTTGACCCCTACCCCTCAGAACAACCCTTACAACCACCAAAGGGCGTATGGCGTTTTTGCTGGCATTATTGCTATGGCATGAAGCGCTATATGTTTTTACTGGCGCTAACCGCTGGTGCTTTTGCTGCGATAGAGGTAATGATATTTGGATTTATGGGGAGGCTTGTAGATTGGCTTAGCGTACAAGACAAAGAAACATTTCTTGCTGATCAAGCCTCCACTCTTTGGGGTATGGGTTTATTGCTTTTAGTAGTAGTGCCACTGATCGGCCTTCTTAACAACCTAATTCGTATGCAAACCCTGCTACCCAACTTAACTATGCGAGTGCGCTGGCTGGCTCACCGGTATTTATTGCAACAAAGTTTAGATTTCTATCAAGATGATTTTGCAGGTCGTATTGCAGCTAAAGTGATGCAAGGCTCTATAGCCGTAAGACAAGTGGTTGGTAAGCTGTGCGATACCTTTGCTTATGTAATTGTAGGCCTGCTATCTATGCTAGTGCTTTTAGCTAATACAGATTTACGCATGGCTGCACCCATTGCCATCTGGCTGGTACTTTTTTCTGGCGTAATGATCTACTTTCTGCCTAAACTAGGCAGGATCGCCGAAGATCAAGCTAATAAGCGTGCAGTAATGACAGGCAGAGTGGTGGATAGTTACACCAACATCAGCACTGTAAAGCTGTTTGCTCATACGCAAAAAGAAACTGAGTATGCAAAATCATCCATGAACACTTTTTTAGTGAATGTGTTCCAAATGATGGGCCTGAGCACTTGGATGGATGTCATTGTTACCAGCTTAAATAGCCTGCTTATTTTTGCAACTGCAGCAGTAGACATTTACTTATGGCTTAATAACAGTGCAAGCTTAGGCATGATTGCGGTGAGCCTAGCTTTGGCTATTCGCTTGCAAGGTTTTTCTGATTGGCTGATGTGGGAAGTGCATGACTTTTTTGAAAGTTTAGGCACAGTAAGTGACGCCATGAGCACCATATCTCAACCTCAAAGTGTGATCGACCATAGCAATACGGCGCTGTCTGTGACTAGTGGTCATATTGAATTTCAGGATATTGGTTTTCATTATGGTAAAACCCATGGTGTGATTGACCATCTTAACCTACACATTAAAGCAGGCGAAAAGGTAGGTATTGTAGGCCGTTCTGGCGCTGGAAAATCGACTTTAGTCAATTTACTACTGCGCTTTCATGACTTGAAAAGCGGTAAAATAATGATTGATGGTCAAGATATTAGTCAGGTGACCCAAGACAGTCTAAGAGCTTCGATCGGCATGGTGACCCAAGACACTTCTCTACTACACCGCTCTGTGCGTGAAAACATTGTCTATGGCAATCCAGGCGCTACAGATGAGCAACTCCTACAAGCCTGCAAGCAAGCTGAAGCCAATGAGTTTATTGAAGAGCTAGAAGATCTTAAAGGTAATCGTGGCTACATGGCTCAAGTGGGAGAGCGAGGTGTGAAACTTTCTGGAGGCCAGCGCCAACGCATCGCTATCGCCCGTGTGTTACTAAAAAATGCCCCGATATTGGTATTAGACGAAGCGACCTCAGCACTGGATTCAGAAGTAGAAGCTGCTATTCAAACCAGTTTAAACCGTCTGATGGAAGGTAAAACTGTGATTGCTATTGCTCATCGTTTATCCACTATCGCAGCCATGGATCGCTTGGTGATCATCGATAACGGCCAGATTATGGAGCAAGGCACCCACCAAGAGTTACTAAGCCACGGCGGCATTTACGCAAAGCTGTGGCAACATCAAACGGGTGGTTTTATTGGTTTAGACTGAGCTTCAATTAAAAATGATCTTCTTCTAAGGCTTCGTCAGTATCTGGAATAGCAATTTCTGGACCAGCCATAGGCGCTTGAGTCCATTCTTCACTATCATCTAACTGCTCTAGCTCATCATCTTCAAGTGCTTCTGCATAATCTTGTGCATCTGGTGCTGCAAACGCAGCAATAGGTGTACCAATTACACCTGCTGCCAATATGGGTGACTGGTCTTCCACATCTTCTGGGGTCACTTCACGAGAGCGCATACTATTTAACACGGCCAAAGCAATGGCAACAAAGGCAATAGCGATGCCTATAAAATAAACATTAGGGCCAAGGGTCGCCATGGCATAAGCCACCATAATTGGCCCCAGACTTAGGCCAATACCTGAAGCCATCACCATAGCACCACTTGCAGACACAATTTGTTCTGGTGACAGTCGGTCGCTTGCATAGGCAATGCATAACGAGTACATAGGCATCACCGAGCCACCTACTATAACGATCAAAGGGATATAGCTACCACTAGTGGTGTCCCATATAGAAGCCAGCAAACACAACACCACACCAACAATAGCGTTGATAAGCATGACACCTCGTCGACCATACTTGTCAGACAACCACCCTATGGGCCATTGCAATAAGAAGCCGCCCCACAAAAATGACGCCATAAATAAAGCGATTAAACTATTATCAAACCCTTTTGCTAAGCCATATACCGCGCCTAAACCAAATACTGTGCCATGAGCTGCCCCTGTTAAAGCGTTACTGATCACAGCTAAGGGCGAGACTTTGTACAAAGCAAAGATAGACATGTTTTCAGACTGATCAAAGGCTGGTGCTGGCCTAGCTGTAAGCAATATAGGCACAAGAGCAAACGAGATAATCACAGAAATAAGGATAAACAACTTCGTGCTTGCAGGGTCTGCCACGTTAAGTAAAAACTGACCACTGCCCATGCCTAAGGTCACAACAACCATATAGGCAGATAAAATAGCCCCACGATTTTCATTACTCGCTCTGTTATTTAGCCAGCTTTCTGTGACTACAAATAAACCAGAAAAACAGATACCTGTTACCAGGCGCATCAAACTCCATGTATATGGATTGATATAGATACTGTGCAATAAAATAGCAATGGATGCAGTGGAAGCTAAAGCCGCAAATACACGTATGTGCCCGACTCTTGATACCAACTTAGGCGTTAAAATACTGCCTACTAACATGCCCGAAAAGTAAAACGACATCACTACACCTGTAGTCAATACGTTAAACCCTTCTAAGCTAGCACGCACACCAAGCAACGTACCTTGGAGACCATTGCCTACCATGATAAACCCGATGCCTAACAAAAGTGCCCAGCTGGCTTTTATTTCTTGCAACACGCAGTGAATCTCCAACATAAATGCTGTTTATTAAGCCGCCACGATACTGCTTTTTTTAACACTTGGATAGAGATAATGCGACCGCAAAGTGCCTAATCGGTTTAAAAGACTATGATCATAAGCACTGCGCTATATATGACTTTTAGTTTGTGTAAGCCTTGCGCACTTCTTCAGCAATGACCAACATACCTTGAGCGATTAGCTGTGGACTTTGGGCGGCATAATTAATGCGAATACACTCATGCTGGTGTTGCCAATCATCAGTAATCCCTACAAAGAAATGATGACCAGAAACCACAATAACACCCCGATTTTTTAACCGCTCATACAGCGCCTGACTGCTTATAGGCATGCCTTTAAACCACAACCAAAGAAACATAGTGCCTTCAGGCTTGTGCATTGCATAGGGAATGGCAGGATCCATCAACCCATGTAAGGTTTTTTGTGCAAATGCCAGCTGTGCTTCATAGGCTGGACGAATCACCTTTTGACTTAAATCAATTATCTCGCCAGATTTAATCAGGTCTGTCGTTAAAGCTGCACCAAAGCTACCACTGGCTAAATTGATAATGGCATTCATACCTTTAAGGTTCTGAATAATTTCTTCATTAGCAATTACAATACCTGTGCGCACCCCTGGCAAGCCAAATTTAGATAAGCTCAAACATACAATGGTGTTGTCATTCCAAAAGGGGGTGGCGGGTGTATAAATTAAGCCTGGAAATGGTAGGCCATAAGCGCCATCTATAATTAATGCTACTTTATTGGCTTGTGCCAGCGCATCTAGCTGCTCAACCTCTTCATCAGTAATGACATTACCTGTGGGGTTAGTGGGCCTAGATACACAGATTGCACCCGTAGATGACCCCACATTCAAATGATCAAATTGCACTCGGTATTTAAATTGGCGCAGCTCCAACTGGTCGATAGTGGGATGGGCTGCAGTAAATAAGTCACCCGCAATACCTGCATCTGCATAACCAATGTATTCAGGGGCCATAGGTAGTTGAATCTGCTTATGAGTGCCGTCTTCAAACTCCCCTGCCAGCATATTAAACAGCATAAAAAATGCCGACTGGCTGCCGTTAGTGAGTGCGATATTATGCCGTGTAATAGGCCAGCCCAGTTTTTTGCTAAATAAGTGAGCTAGGGCATCAATGAGTTGCACATTACCTTGAGGGGGATCATAACTGCCAAGAAGCTGCCTAGCAGAAGCTGGATCATTAGCCAAACTTTTAAGACGTTGGCGCATAATGGCTTCAATTTCTGGGATATTAGCAGGATTACCGCCTCCCATCATAATGGTGTCACGACCACTTGAAAGGGCACTAGATATATCATCCATTAAAGTAGTGATGCCAGCATCGCCACCAAATTTTTTACCAAACGCAGATAAATTCACAGTTCATTTCCAGATAAAATGAGGTTCAAACAAAAGCAACGGATCGCATCGCTTTGCTACACACTAAAGCCATCAAGTGATACTCAATAACTCACTATTAATACAACACGTTACAGATATTTTTGCCAAAATTCTGCTTTGCCAGCACCCTCACTAAGCTCATAGGCTTTAAAGCCAAACTTATGATAAGAGCCTTTGGCAATCACATTGTTACCCAACACCTCCAAAGTCACTTTGCATGCATTGCGCGTGCGTGCATGTTCTTCTACTCCACGCAGTAGCGCCGTGCTCACCCCCAAACCTCTATAGGATTCGTTGACACATAAGTCGTGTATATTAACCAAGGGCTTAGCCGCAAAAGTAGAGTACCCCCACAGGCAATTAGTCATTCCCGCGCAGTCATCGCCTACCCAGGCCAATAGGCTAAAATTTTGCGCTTGTTGCGGCAGGTCCATAGATAAGCGCTGTTTTATTGCGTCTGGCAGCGCTTTAGCACCACCCATATCATCCATAGCATAATGATTGAGCTGTTCGATTAACAAGGCCATTTGCTTGGGGTCTTGATAATCAACCAAAGTAATTGAAATAGATTTGGTACCTGCCATAATATTCTCCAATACCACGCCTTTAAGAGGGCATCTGCACTAGTTCGGACACTTCAAGGCTGCCGCCAATGTCTAGAAACGGACAAGATCTTGTAATGGCTACGGCTGCCTCAATAGATTCGGCTTCTATAATAGTAAAGCCAGACATTTTAGTGCCGCCATCTTTTGATACACCGCCATCTGGAGAAACATGGTGGGTATCTTTAAGAGGGTTCATAGCACTTATCACGGCTTCACCCAAACCGTTAATCCATTGCATGTATTTAGCAAAATGAGCACGGCCCTCATCGGGTGTTGCTGGTTGATTGCCGCCTAAATAAGTAATGATAAATTGTGTCATGATTGAAAATCCGAAGTGTTAGTGAATAAGTTGTAGTGGATGCTTTGCACCACCGCATTGCCTATAAGTCTAGCAGATCCCTATATTCAGTGTATATCTAGGTCTGCTAGAATGACTAGATGCCTAGAAAATTGCTTATCATTGCTCACCAACCCTCTACCAACACCCAAGCTATGGTAGAGGCCTGCCTTACAGGCACTTTATTGGCCGAGACTTCAGACGTCGTTGTAAAGGTGATAGCACCTTTAAAATGCAACCCAGAGCATGTGTTAGAAGCAGATGCGGTGATCATTATCACTACAGAAAATTTGGGATATATGGCAGGTGCCACTAAAGATTGGTTTGATCGGGTGTATTACCCTGTACTGGAGCTAAAGCAAGGCCTACCTTTTGCCCTAGTGATTCGTGCAGGCTTAGATGGCACGGGCACAAAGCGAGCCATAGCTTCTATTTGCACTGGTTTACATTGGAATTTGGCACAGCCGGTGCTGGTATGTAAAGGGCAATGGCAACCTGCCTTTACCGATCAATGTTTTGAGCTAGGTCAATACATGGCCGCAAGTTTGGATTTGGGTATTATTTAGCCAAGCCTAGTGCAGAATGGGCAAGATGCAATAAAGCAGTACCCATTAAAAAGCCCGCTATGCGGGCTTTTTAATGTTGGCAAGATTACTTTTTAAAGCACTTGGCTAAGCGCCTCATCTAGAGTGTCTATACAGCGCTGCACATTATGCAGTTTATCTAGACCAAACAAGCCCAGACGGAAGGTACGAAAACCCTCAGGCTCATCACACATAAGCGGTACGCCCGCTGCTATTTGCATACCTAGAGCGGCAAATTTACTACCGTTTTGCATAGCTGTGTCTTGAGTGTAGCTAACCACTACACCTGGCGCTCCAAAGCCTTGGGCTGCCACACTTTTTATGCCTTTAGAAGCCAGTAATGCACGCACGGCATCACCTAGTTCTTGTTGCTCTTGCTTTACCTTGTCAAAACCATAGGCTTGAGTTTCACGCATTACGCTGGCAAACCCTGCAATTGAATCCGTAGGCATAGTGGCATGATAAGCATGGCCACCATTTTCATAGGCGGCCATAATGTCCCGCCATTTTTTAAGGTCACAAGCAAAGCTTGTGCTGGTAGTGGTTTCAAGAGCAGCAATACCGCCTTCACCCAACATGACCAAAGCACAACAAGGCGAACCACTCCAACCCTTTTGAGGTGCACTAATTAATACATCAACACCCATGGCTTGCATGTCTACCCATAAACAGCCAGAAGCGATGCAATCTAATACAAAAACACCACCCACAGCATGCACTGCTTGAGTGACTGCTTGAATGTAATCGTTGGGTAATATGATGCCTGCCGAGGTTTCTACATGGGGTGCAAACACTACGGCTGGCTTTTCCTTGGCTATACTGGCTAATACTTCTTCAAGAGGTGCTGGAGCAAAAGCTTCTTGATCACCAGGTTGAGCTTGGCGTGCTTTAAGCACAGTAGTGCTTGATGCAATGCTACCCATATCTAAAATTTGTGACCAGCGGTAACTAAAAAAACCATTGCGTATAACTAACGTCTTTTTGCCCGTAGCAAATTGGCGTGCTACTGATTCCATACCAAAAGTGCCAGAGCCTGGAACGATGGCTACTTGTTGGGCATTGTAAACGCTTTTTAAGGTGCTAGAAATATAACGCATGTCGCCTTGAAAAGACTGTGACATATGATTTAGGGCACGGTCAGTGTAAACCACTGAGTATTCTAGCAATCCATCTGGATCAATATTGGGTAATAAGCCAGCCATTAGGGCCTCCTAAATTTAAAAATGGGGTCTTGGCACTCATAAAAGGGCCGTAAAGAAGAAGCCAGCAATAGTAAGTGTTGCTGGCTTTAATGGCAACAGGCTTATTAGCGTAAGGTGGCTGCGCTGTGGGTTAAAAAGTCCATTAATGACTTGGCAAAACCTCGCATCACCCACACTTCAAACTGTGGTTGGCCATCAACGTTGGGGTTACGAATCACACTCACACCAATATGGTTAATGTGGCTGTGCTGCACTTGGCCAATAGCAAACTGAGCTTCATCAATATCAAGTGGTAATCCCCGTGACAACAAAGCGCGGGCATCTTCACCGGTAATTAATAACTGAGTTTTACCATAAGTTTGATCTGTGGCATATACCCCGTCATTATCACTAAAGTCTGAACGGTCAGTGGTGAGAAAATAGCGATCTCGCCCGGCCCATACCAAACGTTCACCGCCTTGTACGGTGACTAAGCCTTGTGCGGGTATAGCTATGCCTGTCATAGCAGCCACTTTAGCATCTACATTTTCGCAGCCTTCAAGTTGCCACATATTGGTGGCAGTGACATCAATGCTCACTGCAGCGAAAGTTTGTGGCATTTCAAAATGCCCATTTAGTGCATTAGCCATTAGCCTTTCACCCTTTCGTTAGTTGGATCCACAAAGTGGTTGCTCACCACTTCTACTTCAACAGTTTTACCCTTAACTGGGTATGCTGCATAAATGCGTTCACCTATACGATCTTTGCCGCCGCGTAAAAAACCTAAGGCAATAAAATTACCAAGCTCTGGGCTGTAGGTCATAGAACTCACCCAGCCTTGTTTGTCTGCACCTGCACTAGCATTAGCATCGGTCACTAAAATAGAGCCTGTAGAAATAGGTGTACGTGGATCAACCGACTTTAAACCGACCAATTGTGGGCGATCTGGATGTATCATGCCCTCTCGGTCTTTCAAATTCTTACCCACAAACCATTTTTTCTTAGACGCCATACCATCCATGTGCACGTCGCCCAAAGTTACACGTCCATCTAGCTCAGCACCTGTGACGTGGCCTTTTTCGATGCGCAAGGCACCGAGAGTTTCTAGGCCATAAGGCACAATATCGTAAGCCTTGCCAGCATCTATGATGGTTTGCCATATGTCAGTTGCATGCTCTGATTCTGCATACACTTCAAAGGCCATTTCACCCGAGAAACTAATACGTAAGATCACCATTTTGGCGCCGTTATGTTCAGCGTGCACTACACCCATAAATGGGAAAGCTTCGTTACTGAAGTCTACCGATGTGAATGCAGCCGTTAAAGTAGCACGGGCATTAGGGCCTGCAACAGCCATGGCTCCCCATCGCTCGCTCACAGAGCTTACGCGCACTTTTAATTCTGGCCAATCAATCTCTAAGCACCTTTCCAAATACGCCATCACTGGCCCCGCTTTTGCGGTAGTGGTGGTCATGAAAAAACGATCATCTGCAAATCGAGACGTGGTGCCATCGTCATACACAATGCCATCTTCACGCAGCATCACGCCATAACGTGCTTTGCCAACTTTAAGAGTGCTAAACATGTTGATATAAACGCGATCGAGAAACTCACCGGCATCAGGGCCAACAATTTCAATTTTTCCCAACGATGTCACGTCACAAATACCCACTTTTTGACGCACATGGGCGGTTTCACGCTCGTATGCATCGTCAATGGTCTCACCTGCTTGTGGGTAATACTGTGGGCGCATGTACATACCTGCTTGCACAAATACTGCCCCCGCATTTTCATGCCATTCTTGCATAGGTGTGCGGCGCACAGGCTTGAAGTATTTACCTACTTCACGGCCACCAAAGCCACCCATAGATACGGGAGCAATGGGTGCACGAAAACGGGTAGTACCTGCTTCTGCAATGCTTATGCCACGACATTGAGCCATGATGGCTAACGCATTGACGTTGGAAGTGCGACCTTGGTCATTAGCCATGCCCAATGTGGTGTAGCGCTTTAGGTGCTCTACCGAGACAAAGCCTTCTCGATGAGACTGAATCACATCAGCTGCTGTGACGTCGTGTTGAATATCAACCAGTTGCTTACCTTTAGCAGGCACACTCCATAGTGGCACAATATTAGTTGCACCCTCACGATCTTGTGGTGGCAAAATAACAGGGCCAGCTTGTTGACCTAATGCATCACAGGCGGCTTGGGCAGCCTCTAGTGCTTGCCAAACCCCAGCTAGCAAACCATTTTCGCCTTCGGCCGCGCCTACGGAGTAGGTGTCTGGCGCTTGATCGCCCACCACAAAGGCAGCAATTTTTTTGTCATACACAGGAGGTTTGCCACCGTGTGAGGCCATTTGAACTTGTGGCGTCCAGCCTCCTGAGTGAGCCAACACGTCACAAACAACACGGCGGCGATTGCTTACACTTTGTCCATTGGCGGCTAGGTCTGCAATTTCAATACTGCGCACTGCTTGCCAACCTTTAGCTTGAGTCACTACCGCTTGGGTGTGCACTTTGATGCCTCGTGAGGCACAGGCATCAAGCAAAGTTTTACTTGGGTATTGGCGACTATCAACTAAAGCAGACACTTTAATACCGGCATCTGCATAGTCAAATGCCGTTTGGTAAGCGCTATCGTTATTGGTAAATACAGCTAGCATTTTTCCTGTTGCTGTACCGTAGTGGTTGAGCATGCGCCGCGCGCCAGAAGCCAACATGACGTTAGGCTTATCGTTGTTGCCAAACACTAATGGTCGCTCAATAGAGCCTGCGGCAATGATGATTTTTTTGGCTTGTACTTTGTGGTAATTTTGACGCACTTTGCCATCAACACTTTGGTGTGCGGCCAGCATATTGCCGTCAAAGCGGCCCCAACACACAGTGCGAGTTAATACTTTTACATTATCAGCCGCGTGAAGTGCTGCAATGGTGTCTAGGCGCCATTGCTCTAGGTCAGCATTAGTTTCATTGTTGGCTTCATTGAGCAACTGGCCCCCAAGATCGTTATGCTCATCAAACAATACCACCCGCAAACCACTTTGAGAGGCGCTTAAAGCCGCCGCCAAACCTGTAGATCCGCCGCCTACTACGGCCACATCACAAAACGATTGAACGCGATCGTATATATCTGGATCAGCTACTTTAGGTGGCGAGCCCATGCCAGCAGCAGCACGAATAGAAGGCTCATAAAACTTGTACCATAGGGCTGCTGGCCACATGAAGGTTTTGTAGTAAAAGCCTGCTGATAACAATGAACCTGGTAAAATGGCACCTGCAAGACCGTTGATCGACATTAAGTCAAACGTGGGTGACGGAAAGCAGTTTTGTGAAAAGACTTCTAAGCCTTGGGTGACAGGTTCCATAGTCGCTCGAGCGTTGGGGTCGGCTTTGCCACCTGCCCCAATAGTCACCAATGCGCCAGTCTCTTCTGGGCCACTAGAAGTCACACCACGTGGGCGGTGATATTTAAAACTGCGGCCTACCACTTCAACACCATTAGCTAACAGGGCCGAAGCCACTGTATCGCCTGCGCGACCAAGCATAGGTTTTCCATCAAAAGTAAAGTCTACTGTGGCAGCGCCTAAACGGCCTTGCCCGTGTCTAAATCCGCTCATGATTGCGCCTCCGGATTTTCATGGGGCAAACCCACCCAAGAAATGTCATGCGTTAACGTGTTGCGCTGCACTTTTAACCAAGCTCGACAGCCAAACGCATGATGCCAATATTCGATGTGTTCACCGGCAGGGTTCCTGCGCTCATAAACAAAGGTATTCCACTGTTCCATGGGTGCGTCATTATCGGGGGTGATACGCGTGGCATCTTCACCGTAAGTAAATTCGCTGTGTTCGCGTTCGCCACAATAGGGACAATTAATTCTCATCATGATTAGTGCGCCTTTGGATATGGACCCATACCCTTTTCATCAATCGTGTAGCCTTTAGCAAAACGATCTAAGGTATAAGCTTTGTTAAGTTCGTGGGCTTCATCATTGGCAATGGTGTGCGCAAAACAATACCCAGATGCAGGTGTAGCCTTAAAGCCACCATAGCACCAGCCTGTGTTGAGGTATAAACCATCAATAGGGCCTACATCAATAATGGGCGAGCCATCCATCGACATATCCATTACACCGCCCCAGTTACGCAGTAGCTTAAGGCGAGATAAACAAGGCATCATGGTTAAACCACCGGCAATTACATCTTCAAATACAGGCAAGTTACCTCGTTGTGCGTAAGTGTTGTAGCCGTCAATATCTCCACCAAATACTACGCCACCTTTGTCTGATTGGGACACATAAAAATGGCCTGCGCCAAAGGTGACCACGCCATTAATTAATGGCTTGTATGGCTCTGTTACGAAGGCTTGTAACACATGGCTTTCGATGGGTAGGTGCAGGTCTAGTTTTTCTGCCAAACGACTAGAGCTACCAGCAACAGCCATGCCTACCTTTTCTGCATGAATGTCGCCACGATTGGTTTTTACACCAATAATGCGCTCACCATGCTTAATAAAATCAATCACTTCACAGTTTTGAATAATATCCACACCCAGCTGATCTGCTGCACGAGCATAACCCCAAGCCACAGCATCGTGTCGAGCATTGCCGGCATCTGGTTGTAAAATACCACCCCAAACAGGAAAACGTGTATCTGCACTACCATCTATAATAGGCTCACGAGCTAGCACTTCTTCGCGACTGAGTAGCTCAGACTGAATGCCATTTAAACGCATGGTGTTAGCTCGGCGAGCAAAGGTATCGTATTGAGATTTACTGTGGGCAATGTTCATTACGCCACGGGGTGAAAACATCACGTTATAGTTTAAGTCTTGGGCCATTTCACGCCACAAGTTCATGCCGTGCTCATAAAAGGGCGCGTTGCCATCTAACAAATAGTTAGAGCGCACTATAGTAGTATTTCTACCCACGTTACCACCGCCTATCCAACCTTTTTCAAGGACAGCTACATTGGTAATGCCATGGTTTTTTGCCAAATAATAAGCCGTGGCAAGGCCATGGCCGCCACCACCAATTATAATGACATCATAATTGGATTTGGGCTCTGGATCGCGCCATGCACGCTGCCAGTTTTTATGGCCTCGTAGTGCGTTCCAAGCGATGTTTAGGGCGTTATATTGGCCCATATGTGCCTCCGCTATTATTGTTGTAGCTACTGGTAGCTAGATTGGCAAATCTTAAACTATCACCATACTAAAAGGGGATGTTTATTTAATGTTCAAAAAATAGAATAATTGCGCACAGGGGTGTAAGGATAAATCGACACCTTGTGTCGCTTTTAAGCACAAAACGACAAAAAACAGGATATATTCGACTTATGAGCTGTTTTTTCCTGTTTTGGCTTTATTTTTTTATAACATTTTAATCTAATTCTACCAATGATGGCTAAGCTGAACTTTGTAACATCATGCTATTTTACGGATTTATAGAATTTATAACCTGACATAAAAACGACTTTGATTTAATCATATTGCACACCACAACGAGGGATTTTATTAATACAAAAAAAGCATCGACGTAAAACTTCCTCAGCAATGACTTCTATTCCTGCGCGCAAAATAGCATCTCTAAAGTTGAACCGTTGAATGATTTTTATAAGAATCTCTGCCGACAAATAGCTATTTTTTCTATTTAACACAAGCAAAGAGATAACCACGTTACTCACGTAATACAAAATAATTTGTGGGGATATACCTGCGTCGCCCACCAATGCAACATACCGCACTGCCATTTGTTCAAACACATAGGCATAAGCGGACTCGTCACTACACACCTTTTTTACAGTGATGGATAATAGCTCAACATTGGGTGGCTGCTGCGCCAGCATGTAGTCCACTTGAGTGTAAACCACCTTGTGACTTAGTTTATACACATACAGTGCTGTTGAATCTAATGTGGCGCTATTACCTTGATAGTCAATACACCTAGCTTCAAACTCGCTAATAGCTTGCACGACTGGCACCTCGCTTTGTAGGTTGACGGTCATATTTATGACCTACAGTAAGTAAAGTTTGGCCTCCGGCATCAACAAGGTAGGTGCTGCTAAGTGATTGCAAGTGCTGTTGTACATGGCGTATGTCTTTTATTAATCGTTTAAGCCCACGGCGCGTTAGGCTGGTGTAATGTTTTCCTTCCCCAATTTCACAGCGATCGCCGTATAACATTAATAATTCTACTTGCAGGTGTTCCACAGAGCTGATCTGCTCAGAGATATTAGGCCGTAGTAAGTTGAGATCCATATTGTGCTCCTTGTTTTTATGTTGGTATGGTAACCATTAAACAACACAACAATGAGCAACTATGGAAGATTTCCTGAAGATATAAGGGACAGTGATGAAGAAGTAATGAAGATTAGAATTGTGTGGGTAATCTAATAGAAAAACAAACGCCCAAGCCATCTTCTAAATTGGTCACTTGGGCTGTGCCTTTATGAAACTGGGCAATGGTTTGTACCACAAAGAGCCCAAGTCCAAAGTGCCCGTCACCACCGGCTGAAGCTTGAGTACGCAAAGTCACCATAGATTGAAATAGCTGATCAGCTTCGTCTAAATTGATTGGTTCTCCTTGGTTTTCAACCTCTATAAACCAATCAAACTTATCCGCCCTCAAACGCACCGTGATAGGAGTGTCTTGGCGTTGAAAATCTTTCGCATTATCAAGCAATTTATCTAGCGCCTGCTCTAAACGATAATCCACAGCCTGCACTATGGCTGTGTTTTTGATGCCTATATAATTAATGGCTACCTTTTGCCCTGCTAGCTGATGTTGGTGCTGACAATATAGGGTAAGGAAATGATTTAAATCTAGAGGTTCTAGTTCATCATTAGTAAGGGCTTGTTCAAGGTTGGCAGCGGATGATAGCTTAGACAAAATCGACTCAATGCGATGCAGACCACGCTTAGCGATATCAATATAGCCCTTAATTTCATCATCAAGTGGGTAATCAGATATATTTTCAAGCGATGTTGAGATGGCATTTAACGGGTTTTTAATTTCATGGCTTAGGGTGCGTGGCATGGTGGCCATAAACGACTGCTGCTCGTGTAGTTTGGTTACTACGTCTGAGAAACTTCTTGCTAAGTCACCAATAGAGTCATCACGATCTACCTGACCTACCATTTTATTAGCGACCAAACGCCCTTCTTTATTCACCATGTTAGCTGTTTCTATACGCAATTTACGCACTCGATAAGCCAAACGCCAAAACAAAAAGAATACAAAAGAAGAGATTAACAAAATGCCAATCACGCTAAACAGCACAATGTTTTGCAAAGAGTTAAGCTGCAATTTGAGTATTTCATCGGTGGATTGTTTTACCAATACAATGCCAATCACAGACCCATCATCAGATAACACCGGCGCCGCAGTGACTAAGAACCCTCCTCCCGAAAATGAAGACCACCTTGCTTGAGCTAATTCACCCTGTGCCGCTGCAACTAATATCTCCTGTTGAGTTTCTATCGCATCTCCAGCTATGCCTATACTCATCCGCAACAGCACTATCATAGCTTCATCTACAAGGCCTGTAACAGCTCCCCACACAGTGGTTGGGATAGGTTGCCTATTGGCACGAGGCTTAGCCTTAGTTTGAGCTCTAAGCTGGAAGTTAATGTCATACAAAGCAATATAGCTGACAGATTTAGCTAACCGTTCCAGCCGCTGATTAGCTTCTGACGAGCTGGTATTGAGGGAATGAAAACCTTTTGATGTGCCCATTGATGACAATCCGCTGCCAGTGGTGCCGTCAAAAACAGAAAAACGTAATTCCTGTTTTTGGCCTAGGTGTGCTTTATCAATCTTAACCTCTATAGCATAACCCTTACTTGTAGGCATCATCAAAGCCTCTATAGGGGCTTTGTTAAAGCGATCTATAGAGTCACGTCGCCAGTTGGCTCCCACTCTAAATATAGCCACAAAACCACCTTGTTGAGGCACAAGGGCAACCCGCTCAATGCTTCCAGTGTGATTAACCCATTCAAGCCTAACGTGATCTCTTGTGTCAAAGCCATTGATTGCACCCGTGTCATAATCTGGGTCTATATCTCGCACATCAATCAGCCCATATAAGCTATCGTTATGTTCTCCTACAGCAACCGCAAAACCAAACCCTTCAAACCTTATACGAGTAGGAAAGACAGTGGTTCGATAACTTTGATCTTGCCAGTCTTGCTTGGAGCCATCTACTCTAATTGCCGTGGAAAGATAGGTTTTGGGCAAAGGAGCACCAGCGGCAAGGGATAAGCTAAGGCTTTTCTTTTGGTTATAAAACGTGTTCGCCACAGAACGTCCAAACTGCTCTTGGGAAATTAGCTGTCCAGAGTCTAAAAACTGCTTAGCTTCACTGATAAATTGATACCCAAACCAAGGTACAGCGCCCATGATTATTAATAGACTAAGCACTTGGAACGAGAATTTAAAGCGGCGTTTTCGTTTGCCTAATTCAGCCACGCATCAAACCTTCCACCGATAGCCAAGGCCATATTCGGAGGTAATGGAATTAAATTCAGGCACCACGGCTTTAATTTTTTTCTTAAGGTTTTTGATGTGCGCACTAATGGTGTTTTTTTCAATAACACTAGAGTGTGTTACATGAGCAAAGCGATCGTAACTAATCACATTGCCAGGGTGCAACACTAAGGCATGTAACATATTAAACTCAGTCACTGTAAGGTTTAATACGGGCTTTCCCGCCCATGACACATGCCTTGAGTTAGTGTTAAGTGTTAACAAGCCTCTGGCCAATTCAGCATTGGCTTGGCTAGCTGGCTTTGATTGATTATTTGCTAACATCATCAATGTAGCGACTTTGGCCGCCAAAAACTCCATGCTTATGGGTTTAGGCTGGTAATCCCAGGCCCCCATTTTTAAGCCCCAAACTTTATCAAACTCACCATCACGATCTGTTAAGAATAATACTGGCAAGCCTTCATGCGCACGCACGGCCTCACTGTAAAGCTCAAACCCACCATCATAGTCACTGCCTAATATAATATCTAAGATAAGTAGATCTGGCCTATGGCGACTTAAATGGTCAAGTGCATCAGCTTTATTCGAAAAGGCGTGCACTGTGTATAAACGCCGAGTCAGTAATTTTTCATAATTAGAACGCTGATCATCGTCATCTTCTACAATGACTATGGTGCCATTTTTAACTGTGCTGGTTTTATTCATGTTTTGTCCAAATAAGCCTAAGCGTATCCGCTGTAAAAATTCTTTTGAAATCTATAGCCAAAACTAACTTAACAGCTAAGGTACTGCGCGCCAAGAGGGCTTGGGCCATATGATGATTAATTCACTACATCTTCATAGTTAACATGATAAAAATTTTAAGCAAAAAAAAGACGCCCTACGAAGTAGACCGTCTTTTTTTAAAAATAATGGTGGGTGATGACGGGTTCGAACCGCCGACCCTCTGCGTGTAAAGCAGATGCTCTCCCAACTGAGCTAATCACCCACATAACTGGTAAGCTTTGGTGTGTTACCGCTGCTAAATCAGTGCGCACATTATAAGGTAATAGAGCCTTAGGTCAATGATTAAATAGTGTTAATTACCTAAAATATGTAATGGCTGATAATTAGCTCATGGCAGGCTATAATAGCCTTAAGTTTAAATATGTACGCTTAAATCGTAACTCACTTATAATTTAGGCTACTCTTGTCTCCAATAGATAAATTACATAGGAATCTTTCATGGTCATCAAACCTCGCGTTCGCGGCTTTATGTGCATTACCTCCCACCCTGCTGGCTGTAAAGCTAACGTAGAAAGCCAAATTGACTATGTCACCCAAAAGGGCCCACTAGAGGATGGTCCAAAAAAGGTTCTCGTTATTGGCGCATCTACTGGTTATGGCCTTGCTTCACGTATTACCGCCGCCTTTGCTAGTAACGCAGATACTCTTGGTTTGTTCTTTGAAAAAGAAGGCACTGAAAAGAAACCAGCGACTGCTGGCTGGTATAACTCTGCTGCTTTTCATACAGCCGCACGCAGCAAAGGTTTATATGCAAAAAGTATCAATGGTGACGCCTTCTCTGACGAGCTAAAACAACTCACCATAGACACCATTAAAGCAGATTTAGGCCAGGTAGACCTGGTAGTTTATAGCCTTGCATCACCCAGGCGCCAACACCCTAAAACGGGTGAAGTACATATGTCTACACTAAAACCTATTGGTAAAGACGTGGTACAGCAGGGTGTGGACACAGACAAAGGTATTATCAAAGAATTTGCTATAGGTGCAGCCAGTCAGGAAGAAATAGACAATACTGTTGCCGTAATGGGTGGCGAAGATTGGCAAATGTGGATTAGCGCATTAAGTGACGCAGGCGTTTTAGCCACAGGCGCTAAAACTTCTGCATTCACTTATGTAGGTGAAAAAGTAACACGCGATATATACTGGGACGGCACTATAGGCCAAGCTAAGAAAGATCTAGATAGCAAAGCCATTGGCATTCGTGAGCAGATGAACGCCATTGATGGTGACGCTCGCGTATCTGTACTTAAAGCCGTAGTGACTCAGGCAAGTGCTGCCATTCCGGTCATGCCACTTTACCTAGGCTTGTTGTTTAAAGTGATGAAAGCAGAAAACACCCATGAAGGGTGTATTGAGCAGATTGACTTACTCTTTCGTGAAAGTTTGTATGGCACAAGTCCTCGTCAAGATGAAGAAGGTCGCTTAAGAGCCGATTACAAAGAGCTTGCGCCCCATGTTCAAGGCGAAGTTGAAGCTCTATGGGCTAAAATCACTGATGAAAATTTATTTGAAATTAGTGATATGGCTGGCTATAAAGCAGAATTTTTACGCCTATTTGGGTTTGGCATTGATGGCGTAGACTATGACGCAGATGTGAACCCTGAGGTGGCTATTGCTGACCTTATTAGCGCATAACCTGTAAACAATGAAAAGGAGTGCGATGTCACTGGTCGCAAAAATCGTTATGACCAAACATCACTCCTCGTTTATTGCTAGAAATATTAATTTATGTGCCTATCTTGGCTTATTTCTAGCAGTGAGCCTAGTTAATGTATACACCTATTTTTTAGATCAATTAGATGAGTCTCTAGAATACACTTGGACAATCGTTTTTTTGTATCAACACTTTATATTGCGCCCGTATCAAAGTGGAAAACTGTCGTTTTTGCATTGCTTATTTGCCATGTTTTTTGGCAATTACTACTCTACCCTGAGCAAGTAGAATGGCCTCTAATATTCATAGAGCTTAGCGCTAGCCTCGTCATTGCTTTTTACGCTAAATATTTTAATAGTAACTGGCGACCATCTGACTTCAACAGCAAAATGCTCACCTACTTTCCTGGCATGATGCCGGCTTATTTGGTGTATATTGCCTGCGTTACTTTGCGCGACTGGGAATTACATAACCAAAGCTCTATTACGTTTGTGTTTGGGGTGAAATTTTTTTTGCAGCACGCACACTTATTGGAATTCACAATAGCTGTAAGTCTCACTTTTCTCATACTATATTGGTATAGGCAGAAACTCATCTGGCCATCCAAGGTTCATTTTTTTTAGTCGCCTTTATCGCACATGCGGCCTGCCTTTATTTTTGGCCGCATAACTTAATTCCTCTTACGATCACCATGTTTGCTTCAATTTTTTATGTTGGCTTACAGGGGGTAGCTATACCAAGCTTGATATGCGCCCTTGCCATGCCATTTATATACGTAGAAAATCTCACATTGCTTGCGCAAGTTAGTCAACTAAACTACGCTTTTTTAATATTATTTTCTTGTGTCATTGGGTTAATGCTTGAGGGGTTTTTTGACGCTATTAAAAAGGGTGAGCCTTATCGTCTTGTGTTATCAAAGGTAAACCCTATTGGGTTAATTATTGGACCGTTAGAGGTTGATAATTTAAAATCACAATTGCAAGAAAAGAACCAGCAAATTAGCCAAGCATATGCGGCGCTAGAACAAACTAATGATAATTTAAAGACTCTGACCGAGTCATTGGAGAACCAAACACAAACTTACAAAAAAATGGCGGTGATAGATCAATTAACTGGGCTCAAATCACGACACTACTTCTACAACTACTTAACAGACGGTTCTAGGAATCACTCCTACTGCCTAATATTGATTGACTTGGACAACTTTAAGAGTGTTAATGATATTTATGGCCGCGACGCTGGCGATGAAATACTCAAAGCATGCGCTACAGTATTGATTGAAGTACCAACACATCATGGCTTTGCTGCGCGGGTGGGCGGCGAAGAATTCTGCATCGCGTTAGCAAACATAGATCTTAATAAAGGCCAAATAATTGCAGATGATCTAAGGCGTAGATTAGGCAACACTAGTATCATTAAAGCAGGCATATCTGTAAACCGTACAGCCAGCATAGGTGTAGCTGAGCTCGCTAAGGATGTAGTGCTTAAGTATGTCATCAGCCTTGCAGACGAAGCTCTTTACGCATCAAAGTCCAAAGGAAAAAACACCACAACCTTGGTCGATGAAAAGTTCATTGTTGAGTCGAAAAATAACCAAAAAAATCTCACTTTTAACGATCTTTTAATTGGTTTATCAAATAATGAATTTCATCTATATATACAACCTATTTGCAGCAATAGTTCGGGTAAGGCCGTCGGTTTTGAAGGTTTAATGCGCTGGCATAGGTCAGATGGATTGATACTTCCCCCTGATCATTTTTTAGAATTGGCCATGTCTCCTGGGATATACCCAAAGTTTAAAGATGTATATATGGCTCAATTAATACCTATTATTACAGCATTAACCAAGCTCAATCTCGAATACTACTTATCGTTTAATACAGAAGGCACTTTTATCCATTCTAGCCAAATGGTGAATCACTTTATCAGCCAAGTACAAGAAGCAAAAATCAAACCAAAAAATTTGGTTTTAGAGCTGCCTGAAAAAGCGGCAATACTGAACACAAAAAAGGCACTTAGCAACATTAAATTATTGCAAAAAAGTGGCATTGGAATTGCTTTAGATGACTTCGGCATGGAACACTCAAATATGGACCGAATCCGAGACATTCCAGCAGACATTGTAAAAATAGATCGTAGTTTTATTTCAAAAATAGACAAAAATCCACGCAGCTTAGCTATTATTAAAGCATTAGTCACTATGGCTGAACAGCTCAACTTTCAAATTATTGCTGAGGGCATAGAAACACAAGCTCAAGCAACCATATTGGCGGAATCAGGCATTACTAGAGCGCAAGGTTACTTTTACGGGCGTCCCCAGCAAGTGAGTTATTGGCTTAAACAAATAGACAACGATAAAATTTAGTCACAAAAAAACCGCATTAAGCGGCTTGATGTGTCCAACAATAGTAAAATGGCGGAACGGACGGGATTCGAACCCGCGACCCCCGGCGTGACAGGCCGGTATTCTAACCAGCTGAACTACCGCTCCGCATTATATTGCTACTTCCAACGTACACTTGGTGGGTGATGACGGGTTCGAACCGCCGACCCTCTGCGTGTAAAGCAGATGCTCTCCCAACTGAGCTAATCACCCAACGTACTAGTGCTACTTATTCCCATTTAAAGCCAAGTTCAAGGGTGGCTTCAAGAAATAAATGGCGGAACGGACGGGATTCGAACCCGCGACCCCCGGCGTGACAGGCCGGTATTCTAACCAGCTGAACTACCGCTCCGCATTTCCTTATGGCTAACCGTCTTCGGCGTTGCCTTTAGGAGATGCGCATTTTAAAGATTTCCTCAGCCTTGTCAAACGTTTAGGCGAAAAAAAGTAATATTTCTTTATACTGGTTAAAAACCATACAATTTTATTAAAAAAACCACTCAAAAGACACATTACTTGGAACCTAACGACAGATGTAATAGTCTTATCATAAATGATTAGAATATATATTAGTTTATGCACCAATAGCACAATATTAAGGAACCTTTATGAAGTCAGTAATTTTTACCTTAGGTTTAAGTTTAAGTGTATTAATCAGTGGCTGCGCTGTCAGCCCACAGTCCATCGTCATTAACCCACAAGTTGCCGCCTCTGGGCCGGCCTACGGGCAAGGTAGAGCTCTGGTTATCAATGTCGATGATCGTCGCTCTAGCGCCGTTTTAGGCAGTCGTGGCGGTGTTTATGAAACCTCAAGCCTTATCACGATTTCTAATGATATAAATGGCGCTCTTTTGCTGGCCGCCCAAAGCGCTGCTGCACAATTAGGGTTTGACGGCACCAGTTCTGCAAAACCAGCAACACTTACCCTAGCCTTAGACGAGCTTATTTATGACACACAAACACAAAGCCTAATTAACACGGTTACTATCATCGCTAAAATAACCTTAACTACCACTATAGGCAGCAGCACCCACACTGGCCATTACCAAACCGAGCGCAGCCACAAACTACCCCAACTACCCGATGCTCAAAAAAATCAAGATATTATTAGTGAAGCTTTAAGCACCAGCTTGGAACGCGGTTTTAGCGATATAAGTCTTGCTAATTTTTTAGCTAAAAACTAGTCTTGCTTAAAGTCTATGGCTACTGAATTAATACAGTAGCGTAGGCCTGTTTCTGGAGGCCCATCTGGAAAAACATGGCCCAAGTGAGCGCCACAATCGTCGCACATGACTTCTGTGCGTCTCATCCCTGTACTTATGTCTAATTCTTCCTTAATGGCGGGCTTGTTCACTGGCGCGCTAAAGCTAGGCCAGCCACACCCTGCATCAAACTTAGATTGACTAGAAAAAAGCTCTGCACCACAACAATGGCAATGATATTTGCCATTCTCAAAGTGCTGATCATACTTACCTGTGTAGGGCCTTTCTGTGCCTTTTTTACGACACACCGCAAAGGCTTCTGGGCTTAACTCATCTTTCCACTGCGCTTCAGATTTAGAGGCCGCTGCCTTACCTAATTTGTTTTCAGCCATGTCCATGTTCCTATATTTTTGAAAAAATACCTAGATGTAAATTAGCACTTCTTTATGACGCACTTATAATTTAATAAAAAAAACTTGCCACAAGTGATAGATTTTTACTATCATATCGAACTTATAAAATCAAACAGAGTTCGTCAATGAGCATGATACGCAAATCACAAAAATTAATAAACGTATGCTACGACATTCGCGGGCCAGTGCTAGAAGAAGCGAAACGCCTAGAAGATGAAGGTAGTCGCATTATTAAGCTCAACATTGGCAACCCTGCTCCTTTTGGCTTTGAAGCGCCTGAAGAAATCCTTCAAGATGTTATTCATAATCTGCCTAACGCCCAAGGCTACTGCGATTCTAAAGGGCTATTTGTAGCGAGAAAAGCAGTCATGCATGAATGCCAACGAAAGCATGTTAAAGACGTGACCATAGATGACATTTATATTGGCAACGGCGTCAGCGAGCTGATCGTTATGGCTATGCAAGGCTTACTCAACGATGGCGATGAAATGCTTATTCCTGCGCCAGACTATCCACTTTGGACGGCCTCCACCTCCTTGTCTGGTGGAACTCCCGTGCACTATCGCTGTGACGAAGCAAAAGGCTGGCAACCAGATTTAGACGATATGGCTGCAAAAATCACCCAACGAACCCGCGGCATTGTAGTAATCAACCCTAACAACCCCACAGGAGCCGTCTATTCAAAAGCGACCCTTGAAGCCATTATTGAGCTGGCACGAAAACATAGCTTAATCATATTTGCAGACGAAATTTACGATAAAATTCTTTATGACGGCGCTAAATTTACGCCCATGGCAAGCTTGGCTAGTGACGTATTATTTTTAACCTTCAACGGCTTGTCTAAAACCTATCGTGTAGCAGGTTTTCGCTCAGGTTGGATGGTGATATCAGGCTCTAAACACAAGGCTAAAGACTATGTTCAAGGCCTAGATATGCTGGCAAGTATGCGCCTTTGCTCAAACGTACCCAGCCAGTTCGCAATACAAACTGCTCTAGGTGGTTATCAAAGCATCAAAGAGCTCACTTGTGATGGGGGACGTTTGAAGCGCCAGCGTGATCTGGCTTGGCAAATGTTGGACGCATTGCCTGGGGTAAGCTGCCATAAACCAGAGGGTGCGTTGTATTTATTTCCACGCTTAGATCCAGACATCTATCATATTGAAAATGATGAAAAATTTGCTTTTGATCTTTTGTCACAACAAAAAGTATTGGTGGTGCAAGGTAGCGGCTTTAACTTAGCAGATAGTCAGCATTTTCGTATTGTCTTTTTACCTTACGAAGAACAGCTTATTGAAGCCGTGGGCCGCATTGCTACTTTTTTAGGTACTTTGCGCAAGTAACCTAGGCAACATAGCTGGATTACCTAAAGGATATAAAACTAGATCATGAAAGCCGCATATTACAGGCACTAAACCTGCTAATTCTCGATCTAGCTTTGTATCACCAGAGTCAACCAGTAGCGGCCTTCCATTTAAACCTTTAAGTTTAGTTTTTGTGGCTACAATATGTATATTATGTAGCCCCAAATGCTTAATCAGCTTTGCACTAAGCTGTTGATTACCACGCCCTAAAACATGGCCTTGGCCACCGATCAAGGTAATAAATAGCTGTGAATGATGATGCTCGCATAAGTCTAATAGTTGCTGCGCGGTCACATCACAAGCAATGACCTTTTTATCTTCAATAACATCTACACCTAGTAACGTATTTTCTAAACCTAAGTAGGACATTACCGCGGCTAAGGTAGAACCAGAGCCCATAATATACCTTACACCAGGTTCCATAAGCTCTTCCACATGAGCGCCTATATCATCCAACACTAAGGCTTCATTTTCTTTAGCCCCAACACTTGCGCTATCTTTGGTGGCTTGCATATACTCATGTGATTCAGGCACTTGCAGCTCGCCATAATAACGCGCCTTTACCCTGCCTGCTCGAAACTCTTCTTCGTCTATGTCTCGCACTTGTTGACTGCGTAAGCTGACCAATTCACCCTGAGCTAATTGGGCAATCACTTGTCCTGCTGCAGTGGGTGTAATGCCATACACTCCTGAATGAATTTTTACACCTGCTGGTATACCCACAACAGGCACCTGATCCCCTATCGCTTGCAACAGGTCTCTAGCAGTTCCATCACCACCTACAAAGACCAACAAGTCTACGCCTTTTTTTAACAAGGTTTGAGCTGCTTCAATAGTATCTGAAGCAGAAGATGGCTGTGTTTTAGCTTGACCAACAACATGCGTAATAATACCCGCTTGAAGAGCACAGTTTTCACCCATATCACCTGCAAAGGTATAAATACAAACATCCATTGCTGACAACTGGGACAAGGCTTCCAAACAGCGGATATTAGCCTTAGGCACAGCACCAAGGGCTAAGGCTTGTTCAGCTACGTTATCACTGCCCTTTAGCCCTACACTCCCTCCTAGACCCGCCAGCGGGTTGATCACTAAACCAACATTAAATGTCATTAGTTAGATTCCTTATTAACATTAAAGCCTAAACCACCCAATAACGCTGCACATTTAGATTCATTAATACCGTGTAACTGCAAACTAGCGAATTCACGCCTAACCGGATAGGTTTTACGCAGCAGATCAAAGTCACTGGTTTTGCGCATGCGTGCATCGTCCTCCATTAACGGATAAACACTATCACATGCAGCTAACAAACATTCTTTGGTCGTTAAATCAGAATTAAGGACTATTTCTTCAAGGGCAGGCTTGGGAATTAAATCGTCTAAGCTGTGCTTTATTGGTAAGGAAAAATACTTACAAAGATCTTCATAAATCATATAGGTACCCCGCATCTTACCTTCCAACGAATGACCTGCTATGTGGGGAGTAACACAGTGACAGTAGTCAAATAGCCCTCTATCTATATGAGGCTCTTGATGCCATACATCCATAAATAAGTGTAAATCATTAAACTCTTGTTGGCGCATAAGTAGCGCCGCCTGGTCAACTACCTCACCCCTGCCGGCGCTAATTAACACGGTGCCTTTACGTAAGCTTTTAATCCGAGCTTCGTGTAATAAGTTTTCAGTGGCATGCTCACCAGCTTTAGTAAGCGGGGCATGTAAACATATGATTTGGCAACGCGATAACAACTCATCTAATGCAACATAACCTTCTTGTCCAGCATCCGCTCTAAGTGGGTCACATTGCAGCAGATCAAAGCCCGCATTAATGAGCCGCTGCGCTAGTCGCCCGCCTACATTTCCAGCGCCCACAATACCAATGGTTTGTTGTCTGGGGTCAATGTCTAATGTTTGCCACGCATGGTTAAGACAAGCGATTACATAATCACCTACTCCTGCGGCGTTACACCCAGGTGCATTGCGCCAGATGATATCGTTGGCATCCATATAGTTTGTGTCCAAATGATCCACACCAATAGTGCAGGTGCCTACGAATTGAACCTTGCTACCTGCCAGTAGCTTAGCAGTAACCTTGGCAGTAGAACGCAATACTAAAGCATCTGCATTAGCGACTTGCTCTTTGGTAATAGAGCGCCCATCAACCCGTGTAATACTTGCTAGATCGCCAAAAAGCTCATCTAACAACAAAATATTTTCATCGACAACTAAATTAATCAATCCCATTAATTTATTCCCTTTTCTGGCGATGCCTGTGCGTTTTTCTGTAAAGCATTGGCATACCATTGATTTAAATTTACAATTTCGCCGTGTTCATCCATAGAGGGATAGACTAAACCATGTTGATGGCAAAAATCGGCTACTTTGGGGTGACTCCAACGAAATAATGTTTGATCATATTGCGCGCCTCTAATTTGTGGCTTGTCATAACTACCGCTTAGGGCCCTTTGCCGCTGGGCTTCAAGCAATATAACGGCAGCCGCAACAGACACGTTAAATGAGTGAACCATACCCAACATAGGGATCACCACCTGATGATCTGAGGCTATTAGTGCTTTGGCACTAACACCGTGCATTTCTGCACCTAGTATAAGTGCCGTGGGCACTGTATAATCTAACTCACGATAATCTACGGCTTGGTCGCTAAAGTGAGCTGATACTAGCTGCATACCTTGTTGCTTAGCAACCTGTATCGCACTGTCAATGGTGTCATGGCGCACTACGTTAACCCATTTCTGGCTGCCGCGAGCTGTGCGCTTGTGCTCCCTAAAACCACCTTTTGGGGTGACCACATGGGCATTATGCACTCCTACAGCATCACAAGTGCGAATGAGGGCTGCAATATTTTGCCCCTTATTTACTTGGTCTGTAATAATGGTCAAATCAAGCTGGCGCTTAGCCAGCGTGGTTTTATATTTTACCAAACGAACTGGTGTCATATATTTCCAGCAAATGAGTAATTTATCAGCCTCTAATGATACCAATTTATTAGCTAGATTTGTTACACTGGACTTACAATTAGTGTTCACCTTTATTTTCCACACCAATTCAATGACACAAAAAAACGCAACACCTATCATCGCATACCAAGGTCACCAAGGGGCTTATTCTCACTTGTCCTGTCAACGGGTATTTCCTGAACTTGAAGCTCATGCATGCATGACCTTTGATGCGGCTATGGCAATGGTGGAGCGAGGCGAAGCTAATATAGCTATGATACCCGTAGAAAACTCTACTGCAGGCCGTGTGGAAGAAATATATCGCAAATTGCCTCACACTTCGTTATTTGTCATCGGTGAGCATTACGAGCCTGTTAATCACTGTTTATTAGGTTTAAAAAACAGCACCATAGACCAGATCAAAACTGTAGGCTCTCACCCACAAGCGTTGGCACAATGTAATAAACGTCTTACAAAGCTCAATATAAGCCCTATGGCCACTTTAGACACCGCAGGTGCGGCTCTTAGTGTGAGCCAAAAAGGTGACCCAAGCCATGGAGCTATAGCCTCAAGCTTGGCTGCCACGCTATATGATTTAGAGATTTTACAAGAAGAATTTCAAGATGTTAAAGGCAATACCACACGCTTTTTAATCTTATCTCGTGAGCACAAAATACCTACACAAGTGAAGGGCCAAAAATACATTACATCATTCTTATTTACTGTGCGTAACATTCCCTCCAGTCTTTATAAGGCTATGGGAGGATTTGCAACTAACAGCGTTAACATCATCAAACTAGAAAGCTACACCCCAGACGGGCGCATGGTGGCGACTCAGTTTCATATCGATGTTGAAGCACACCCCAATGATGACAACATGGCCTTAGCAATGGATGATCTAGCATACTTTGCCAAAGATATTCGCATGCTTGGCACTTATATTGCCAGTGATTACCGCTCTTTAAGCACCTAAACCATCGGAACCTAGCTCATGTCAACATCCAACAAGTTTCTCTATATTATCGCTCTAGTTGTGCTTTTTTCTGCTGGACTTCTATTAGCAAAATACACTCCATGGACACAACAAAGTGCAGTAAATAAAGGTTATACGAATCTAGGTGGCGACTTTGTATTGGAGAGCTTGGAAGGGCAAGTGAAACTGGAGGATTATCGCGGCAAGCTGGTGTTAATGTACTTTGGTTTTACTTCATGCCCAGATGTTTGCCCTACTGCATTATCTTTTATTGCTGCCAGCATGCGTGCATTACCGAAAGATTTAGAAGCTCAAATCCAACCTTTATTTATCAGTGTAGATCCCAAGCGTGACACTTTGGATAATTTAGCAAAATATAGCGCTTACTTTCATCCAAGAATGTTAGGCATTACTGGTAGCACAGAACAAATTGACCAAGTGGTTAAAAGCTACGGCTCATATTACACATTTATTCCCCTAGAAGGCTCAGCTTTAGGCTACACAGTGGATCATACTTCTAGAATTTATCTTATAGGACAAGAAGGACAGCTCATTAGCGCCATTGCTCATGGAACCCCAGTAGATGAGATCATTGCATTACTTAAATCTCATTTATAAGCTTCTTCAGGCCAGTAAAGTTGATCAAGGCTGACTTGGCCACCAAATTTTCGCTGCAGCGTTGATAGTAACAACGCTGCGCGATCGGGCAATCCATTGGAAAGATAACAGCGCGCCTGAGCAGAAAGCGCTAACCTAAACGCCACGTCATCACACTGCTCACCCGATAAATTGTCAGCACTGGCCACAAATACTGTTTTACTAGCCAAGCTCAACAACCACTCTATAGCTTGCGGCTTGATTTCCACTTTTTCAAACTCTGCTTGCTCAAGTGCGCTGCGCCCATCAGGTTGATACCAATAACCAAAGTCTTCTAATAATCGCCTGCTACTGCCTGCTACGCACCAGTGAGAGATTTCGTGTAACGCACTAGAGAAATAGCCATGGGCAAACACCAACTGGTGATGGCTGTGAACCACATTAGCAGGCTCATACACTGGCTCATCTGCTTCACCATAGCGTCCATCACATAAGGCGCATAAGAGCTGGGTATTATGTGAGTGCAAAAACAGTTCATCAAACAAAGTAATTATTATTTGGCACTGGCATTGTGTGTGTTTAAGCATTAGTTAATCATGGATGAAAATGGACAAAGGAGCTATTATAGCTCATCTTTTTTTTAGCCAACACTGTGATCATTTAATGCCTCAAACAATAGGCCATACATATAGCACCAAAGCCATGGGGCAAGAGTTGCGCCAATTCTTACGCTTGGGCACCCCAATACTTATTGCTGAAGCATTACACATGAGCGCAAGCTTTGTAGACACGGTGATGGCTGGACGTTATAGCTCTGCAGACTTAGCTGCCGTTGCCGTAGGTTCTAGCATTCTCTTCCCAGTGATGATTTTAATGATCGGCATTCTTATGGCGACAACTCCTACAGTGTCACAATACTTTGGCTCCAAAAGACTCAAATTGATTGGCCCATTCGTGCAGCAATCATTATGGTTAGCGGCACTGTTAAGTATTTTAGCAGTCGCACTGTTATACACCATAGATCCACTATTTGATTTGCTGGATATTGAGGACCCTATTAAGAGCATTGGTTTGGGGTATTTGCATGCAGCCGCTTGGAGCTTACCTGCTATGGCGCTTATGCAAAGCCTACGTAGCTTTAGCGAAGGTTTAGGCATCACTAAACCTTTGATGTATTTTAGTTTATTAGGCTTAATTATAAATATACCTATGAACTATATTTTTATTAATGGGTATTTTGGTGTCCCAGAAATGGGTGGCGTAGGCTGTGGCTGGGCCACTACTATAAGCATGTGGATCAGTGTCATTGGCATGGCATGTTATGTATATGCCAAACCGGTTTATCACCAGTGTGCTATGTTTACACGATTTGATTGGCCAAAATTGACCACGCAACTTACTATTTTAAAAGTGGGCTTACCCATTGGTTTTTCTATTTTTATTGAGGCGACCATGTTTGCCATAGTAGCTTTATTGTTAGCCCCTTTAGGGGCTGATATTGTGGCAGCACATCAACTGGTTTTAAACTTTACCAGCTTGTGCTTTATCATCCCACTAAGCATCGGCATGGCGATGACCATTCGTGTAGGTCACGGCATTGGAGGCAACCTACCCAACCAAGTCAAACGTTCAGTGCTTGTAGGCTTTGGCCTGGCGTTAGGTTTATCGAGTTTAACCTGCTTAACTATGCTCATGCTTCCCCTGACCTTAGCTGGCATCTACACGACAGAGCCTGTAGTAGTAGAAATTGCTGCTAGTTTGTTCATTTTTGCAGCCTTATTTCAATTATCAGATGCGGTGCAGATTGCAGCTAATGGTGCTTTAAGAGGCTTTAAAGACACTGCTAAACCCCTATTACTTATCTTTATTTCATACTGGCTTACTGGCCTGCCCTTAGGTTATGTATTAGGGATGACAGACATCATATACCCAGCGATGGGCCCCGCTGGATTTTGGATTGGTATTATTTTTGGTTTAAGTGTCGCAGCAGTTTTATTGAGCCTACGTCTATGGCGAGTGCTTAGAAAACCATTACCGGTCGCTACTTAGATGTGTTGAATTTATGCACTACATTGATTAGCGTATCGACAAATAAAAAACTACCCTATTGTTGGCTTAATGCTACTGAGTTTTATGAAAAAATCACGTATCATAGTCGCAAACAAACCAATTAAGAGAAGATTATGAGCGAACTAACTCACGCTGTAACAGATGCTACATTTGACCTAGACGTTGCCAATGCAGATGTGCCTGTATTGCTAGACTTTTGGGCACCGTGGTGCGGACCATGTAAGATGATCGCACCTATTTTAGAAGACGTGGCCGCTGAATTTGAAGGTAGTGTTAAGGTATGTAAAATCAACGTTGATGAAAACAGCGAGACTGCAGCTCGCTATGGTGTGCGCGGCATCCCTACATTAATATTGTTTAAAAATGGTGAAGTTGCAGGCACTAAAGTAGGCGCTTTAGCTAAGTCTGACTTGTTGGCGTTTATCTCTGACAACACTTAATCGATTATCTAAGCTATAAAAAAACCGAGCAATGCTCGGTTTTTTTAGGTCTAACATAAGCTTAAATAATGTTACGTCTATTACTTATTCTTCTTAAGCAATAAGTCCAGCTTAGTTGCCATGCGCTGGCCTTCATTTAGGCCATCAAATGGGCTTGGGGCTTTTTCAATCTTTGGCTGCGGCTTGTGACTTTTAGGAGCTTCAGTGCGCTTGGGTTTGCTATACACTTGCTCAGGGCGCTTTTTAGCACTTGGCCGAGGTTTATTAGGCTTACGAGGCGCTGGCAATTTAGTCAGGGCATGCGCGGCTTCATCAGCCGTTACAGCACCTTGCGCTTCACCTAGCAAATTAATGCGTGGCGCAGCGTCTGTTTGCGATTTCAAATAACCAAAAGCTCGCACGTAACTTGCTAGTCCCCGCTTAATCTTGGTTTGACTTAGTTTTCCATCAGCAACCAAATCTTCTTGTATGCCAATCTTCAGCGGCCTAGGCTTAGCAAAACAAAAGGTTTGTGGGTAAGTTTCACAAATCAATTCAACTGCCGCCCGATTTGCGGCTCGACTTTTAGCTTTTTTACGTTCAGCTGCAGTGATTTCAGGCACCACTTGTCCAGATGTGACTGATTCAGATGTCACTGGCTCAGCAACTAATGAGCTAGTTGTTTCTGGAAGCTTGGTTTGCACCAAAGTAGAAGTTTCTTGTGTAATAGGTAATTCGCTAGTGCTGGTCATAATGTCTTGATTTTGATTATCTATAAATATCTGACTGCGGCCCTGCTCAACTTGCTGCTTTAATTGTTGGTGCTCTTGCCTTAGAGTATCAACGTGCTGCTGTTGCCGTATCAGAAGATTTTGTTGTGTTTTAATACGTTCTGAAAGCTTTTGAGTAAGCTCTAATGTACCTAAATTTTTCAGTTTAAAATCAGTCATTCTAATCTTTCACTATTAAACATACGTCTTTTCATAACGTTAAGTATTGTACCTATTGATTGAGCCGAGAGCTATAGGTTTGCGACTTTTACACTAACTTGAGCGTCGTACTTGCAGAAACCTTCAATCCTTGCCTATACTCTATCTATAAGTTGCACATTATCTGCCTAACATATCGTTATTATCGGTTTTTTTAGAGGATATGCCATGTCTACTGTAATTCCCAGTGCCAAAGTCATTGATCTTTTTAGCGGCCGCGAACGCCAAAACCAACATCACCCTAAGGTGATTCGATTAGCGCCAGAACTAGACGGTTTTGAAGTGCTCTACTCCAACGAGCATGGCCATCCAAAAGTAGGCCAAGAGCTTTTTTCTGTCAGCATTTTATTTTGGGCTTTACTTGATGACGGTTCTTTTGCCGGCATGATTCCATGGTTTGATGAACTAATCATTTGCTACGAGCTTAACTGCCCTAATAAAGGTTTTTTTCAAGGTTACTATGACCCTGGACTAGACCAAACTATGCCCCAAGTTCCAGAACACAAATGCATCGAGCTTATTAGCGCTGCTGATTACTTTGACTTTGAAGAAGATGGAACAGTGTTTGTGGTACAAGAGTTATCTGACACTTGTGGCACCCATGCTGTATTTACTGCTGATAATTTTGATCACTTCTGGATGAGCGAAGTGTTTAGTTGGCGCCTGCATAGTGATGGACGTATTCAAGCGTTGATGGTAGATGCTGAACGGGTGGAGCGCTGGCCTGTACTGGTAGGTGATGACTGTTTAGTAGCTTGTGATGAATCTGAAGATTTCGTCAATTATTTTCAATATACAGTTGCCATTAATATTAAGAAACAAGATCCACAGACTATGGCTGTATTAGATCAATTAAAGTCTGACTCTTAAAATCCAGCCTTTTTTACATCACCACTCTTGCATAGAGTGTCTGATAGACGTTTGCAAAGCTTCCAGCGCATCAAGCCAGCCCTTTACAGGCCAATGATCTGGATCAGTTAAATCGTCGATGTTTTGAGTAGTAATTAACTGTTCAGATGGACCTTGTAACCTAGGTGTAATACTAAAATCAGCTTGGCCTTGCAGTGCAATCCAATGCGCCCAATCACCTTCTTGTAACAAGACTAATATTTGCTGGGCTTCTGGGGACAAATAATCCTGCTTTATTAACAAAGCTTCAATATCTGACCAGGTGAGTAAATCAATATCATCAAAACGAGTATTAGCTAACTGCTTCAAACTAGCCTGAGCCAGGTATTTTGCCGCACTAAGTAAGTGGTCCACGATGGCATATTGATAAGCCATGCGCTTTGGCCGCTGTCGCCAGTAATGTATATCTTCGTTGTTGCCGTACTGAGTGAGCAGGTCTTGCCATAAGCATTTGCCAAAAGCCAGTCGGTGTTGACTGGCTTTTAACCATTGATCTTGAACTGCCATAGTATTATTTCGCTGCTACAGGTTTAGCAGGCGCTTTTTTAACTGCTTTTTTAGCTGGCTTTTTAGTAGCTTTTTTAGCAACAACCTTTTTAACTGGAACTTTTTTAACTGGAACTTCTTCAACCCACTTATCACCTACATACATAGCGCGCCAACCCGAAGCTTTCTTTTCTATTTCAGTCATCACATACTGCTCTTTAGTCTTACGACTATAGCGAACAATAGAAGGGTTGCCTTCGTGATCTTTCACTGGAGCTTTAAGTAAAAAAGCATATTTAGGATCTAGGGCATCTTTATGGGGCAAAATTTCAGCCAGCAAAGGTGCACGAGTTTCACGGTTTTTCGGGAATTTACTTGCAGCTAAGAATAAACCTGCAGCTCCATCACGCAATATATAATGGTCATCCACTTTGTCGCATGCTAATTCTGGCATAGGGATCGGATCCATTTTTGGCGGTGCAGCTTCACCACTGCGCAATAACTTGCGTGTGTTTTTACATTCAGCATTGGCGCAATCAAAATATTTGCCAAAGCGTCCAGTTTTTAAATGCATATCAGCGTCACACTTATCGCACTGAATCAGCGGCCCATCATAGCCTTTAATACGATACTCACCCGCTTCTACTTCAAAGCCACTACAATCTGGGTTATTACCACACACGTGTAACTTGCGCTGTGCATCAATTAAATAACCATCCATTGCAGTATCACACACTTTGCAACGACGCTTCTTAATGAGTAAACGTGACTCTGCTTCATCATCCGCATCTACTGCCACTACTTCGTCTCCAGAGACTAGGTTAATGGTTTCTTTACAGCGTTCCTTGGGTGGAAGAGCATAGCCTGAGCAGCCTAAAAACACACCCGTAGATGCAGTGCGAATGTTCATAGCTTTGCTACAGCTTGGACACTCAATGTCAGTAATCGTTGGAGTATTAGCTCGCATGCCGTCTTCTGCTTCAGCAGAAGTCAATTTACGACTAAAAGCTTTATAGAAAACATTTAATAGGCGTTTCCAGTCAGTTTCGCCTTTAGCCACACTATCTAAACGCTGTTCCATATTGGCGGTGAAAGAATAATCCATCAAGTCTGCGAAGTTTTCTTCTAACCTATCTGTGACAATATCACCCATTTTTTCAGCATAAAAACGTCGATTTTGCACCATCACATATCCACGATCCTGAATGGTGGAAATGATACTAGCATAGGTTGAAGGTCTGCCGATGCCTTGCTTTTCCAATTCCTTAACCAAACTGGCTTCAGAAAAACGAGGTGCAGATTTAGTAAAGTGTTGACTAGGTGAAAGCTTTTTAAGCGTTAGGACATCGCCCTTGCTTACATCCGGTAAGATCAAATCTTCATCTTTTTTGCTGACACTGGGCTGCACGCGAGAATAACCATCAAAACGCATAATTCGACCACGGGTGCGCAAACTAAAACCACCTGCTTCAACAACGATAGTAGTACTGGTATAGAGCGCCGGAAGCATTTGACATGCAACAAATTGACGCCAAATAAGCTCGTACAGCCGCTCCGAGTCACGCTCCATATTACTTAAAGATGTAGACTTTAAAGCCACCTGAGAGGGCCTTATAGCTTCGTGAGCCTCTTGTGCACCATCCTTACTAGAGTATCCTATAGGGTCAGTTGGCAAATACTCTTTGCCATAACTTTTTTCAATGTAATCCCGGCAATTATTAACTGCATCTTTACTAAGGTTAGTAGAGTCAGTACGCATGTACGTAATATAGCCCGCCTCATAAAGCCTTTGTGCCAACATCATGGTTTTCTTCACCCCAAAACCTAGGCGAGTACTTGCCGCTTGCTGCAGGGTAGATGTGATATAAGGTGCTGAAGGCTTGCTAGAAGTAGCTTTATCTTGACGTTGCTGGACTACAAACGGTTGTTTCTTTAGCAAAGCAACAGCGGCATCACTTTGTTGCTGGTCTACTGGTTTGAACTCACTACCATCTTGTTTATGTACTTGCAAAAACAAAGGCTTGTCTTGGTCATTAACCACATCAGCTTTAAGCTCCCAATATTCATCAGGTACAAAAGCTCGAATAATTCGCTCTCGTTCAACAACTAACTTAACAGCCACAGACTGAACACGGCCAGCTGATAATCCACGCGCAAGCTTTGCCCACAATAAAGGGGACACCATAAAGCCCACCACACGATCTAGAAAACGTCTGGCTTGCTGAGCGTTAACGTGATCCATGTCTAATATGCCAGGGTTAGCAAAGGCAGTTTGAATGGCTGTTTCTGTAATTTCGTTAAATACAACACGCTGGTATCGGCTTTGGTCGCCGCCTATGGCTTCACGAAGGTGCCAAGCAATGGCTTCTCCCTCTCTATCCAAATCCGTTGCAAGGTATATTGTGTCTGCATCTTTGGCTAGTCGGCGCAATTCCTCAACTACTTTTTCTTTACCAGGAAGTATTTGATAATCTGCTCGCCAGTCATTTTCTGGATCAATACCCATACGCCTAACAAGCTGCTTACGAGATCTAGCTTGTTTATAAATAACCTTGTCATCTGGGTCCATACTACGCACTTTAGCGGCTTCCAAAGCACGCGCCTTGGGGTCAGCACTTCCTGGAGGAGACTTAGTAGGCAAATCACGAATATGGCCAACACTGGACTTTACAATAAAATCTGTACCTAAATATTTATTGATAGTTTTGGCTTTGGCTGGTGATTCCACTATAACGAGGGACTTACCCATGCAATTTCATTCCAATAGTTACGTATACGTCGCATTGATTACGACAGTTATAAGGCGCCTTAGTGTAGGCACATCTGGTAGAAGGTCAAGTTAGTTAAGACTTCTATTGTTTAAAATTCCACTTTTTGATGCAAAAAGCAAGCAATATCATCTCACACCATAAAAAAAGGCTAGATAACTAGCCTTTTGAATTTATTGAAGTTTGTAGCATTTTTAGAAGCAACAGCTATAAACGTTCGAATATTGTCGCAATACCTTGACCCATGCCAATACACATAGTGGCCAAGCCAAATTGTACGTTTTGTTTTTCCATGCGGGTTAAGCAGCTCACAGAAATGCGGGTACCCGAACAGCCTAACGGATGTCCCAGAGCAATAGCTCCCCCATGTAAATTAACTTTGTCTTCTAATGCGTCAATGAGTTTAAGATCTTTTAGCACAGGCAGGGCCTGAGCTGCAAAGGCCTCATTAAGCTCTACAACACCTATATCTTCAATCGTTAACCCTGCACGCTTTAATGCTTTTTTAGTCGCAGGCACTGGTCCATAACCCATAATAGAAGGGTCACATCCAGCTACTGCCATTGCTTTAATGCGGGCCAAAGGTTTAAGGCCAAGAGCCAAAGCTTTAGCTCCAGACATTAATAACATAGCAGAAGCACCATCTGACAAAGCAGACGACGTGGCCGCAGTGACTGTGCCATTTTTTGGATCAAAAACAGGTCGCAAGTGGGATAAAGACTCAAGATTAGTTTCTGGCCGTATTACTTCATCTCGCTCTACTCTAATGAGCCTACCCTGGGAGTCATGCCCTTCAATAGGGATAATTTCGCGATCAAAGTCACCGTTTTCAGCAGCTTGATGGGCAAGCCTGTGTGAACGAACTGCAAACTCATCTTGCATCTGCCGACTTATGCCGTGCATTTTACCCAATAACTCAGCTGTTAAGCCCATCATCATGGCAGCTTTTGCTACATGTTTACTACCTGCAGGGTTAATATCAACACCATGGTTCATAGCAACATGGCCCATATGCTCCACTCCTCCAACAACAAAAAAATCACCATTATCCGTGGCAATTGCTTGTGCTGCAGTGTGGATTGCGGCCATCGATGAACCACACAAACGGTTGACCGTTTGAGCAGCGACAGTGTGGGGAATAACACTTAATAAAGACGCGTTGCGAGCAACGTTAAAGCCTTGTTCTAGAGTTTGGTTTACACAGCCCCAAATCACATCTTCCACATGGGCAGGGTTAAGTTCTGGGTTGCGCGCAAATAGTCCATCTATCACGGCAGCAGATAAGTTTTCTGCTCGTACATTTCTAAACGCACCCCCTTTACAACGCCCCATTGCAGAGCGAGCACCGTCTACGACAACAATATCATTAGCTTGTAATTGCATATTTTTCTCCGAATTTAGTGGGCAGGTTGTAGCTTGTTATAAAATGTTTCACCATCGGCTGCCATTTCACGCATTTGTTTAGGCACGCTATAAAGTGGGCTTACTCCAGCCAAAGCATCGGCCTTATCACAAAAGTTCTGCAAGCCTATTGCATCCATATACTTTAATGCACCGCCCAAAAATGGAGGAAATCCAATACCGTACACAAGTGCCAAATCTGCTTCTGCAGGAGTGGCTATAATATTTTCTTCTAAGCAACGAGCAACTTCTAGACATAAAGGAATCATCAGATAATCAATAATTTGCTCATCTGTAAACTCTTGTGGATTGGCACACAAACTGGCCAACTTTTCCACCAACGAATCATCAACCTGTTTTTGAAGACGGCCCTTTTTATCTTTTTCATAAGCATAAAAGCCAAGCTTATTTTTTTGACCCAATCGCTGTTCTTTAAACATTAAATCAACACCAGCTTCGCCCTGGCCAGCCATACGATCAGGGAAACCTTCTGCCATAACCGCTTGGGCATGGTGAGCTGTATCGATACCTACCACATCAAGCAAATACGCAGGCCCCATAGGCCATCCGAAACGCTCCATAATCTTATCTACACGGCTAAAATTGACCCCCTGCTCTAACAATAGACCAAAGCCACCAAAATAAGGAAATAACACTCGATTAACAAAAAAGCCTGGGCAGTCGTTGACTACAATGGGCTTTTTGCCCATAGCATTAGCATATGCCACCGTTGTGGCAATAGTTTCTTCACTACTTTGGCTGCCACGAATCACTTCAACTAATGGCATTTTATGAACTGGATTAAAAAAGTGCATTCCACAAAAACGAGTAGGATCTTTTAAACTCTTAGCTAAAAGGTCAATGGAAATGGTAGAAGTATTAGAAGTAATCACCGTGCTGGGTTTTACCTGAGCTTCTATTTCAGCTAGAACGATCCCCTTAACTTTAGGATTTTCTACAACGGCTTCTACTACTAAATCAACATTTTTTATATCTGCGTAATTCAATGTTGGACGGATTTTATTCAACACTTGGGCCATCTGAGCGGGCTTCATTTGACCACGTTCAACGCGTTTTTCTAAAATACCTGTAGCTTCATCTAAACCTAGTGTAATAGCAGGCTCAGCGATGTCTTTCATTACAATAGGCACACCTTTAAAGGCTGATTGATAAGCAATCCCACCGCCCATGATGCCTGCACCTAATACCGCCGCCTGTTCTACCTTAGTGGCTTTTTTCGCCAGAGCTTTAACTGTACGTTTAAGGTATTGGTCTGCAAGAAAAATACCTACTAGATTGGCAGCTACTGAAGTTTGCGCCATTTTAGCAAACCCTTTTGCTTCAATAACTAAAGCTTTGTCACGAGTCATGCCTGCGTGCTTTTGCATGGTTTTAATGGCTGTAACTGGACTGGGGTAATGCGGCCCAGCTTTACCTGCTACAAATCCTTTGGACGTTTCAAAGGCCATCAACTGTTCCATGGGACCCAAAGCTAGCTTTGCAAGCTTTGGGTCCCGCTTTGCAGCGTAGCTTAAATCACCTTTAATACATTGATTAAGAAGATGCTCTCCAGCCTCTAATAATTGGTCATGTGCTACAACCGCATCAACAGCACCCTCATGTAAAGCCACTGTAGATTTTTTTTCCTTTGCTCCACAAACCCACTCAATAGCATTATCTAAGCCAATGATTCGCGGCAAACGCACGGTGCCACCCCAGCCTGGAAAAATACCTAACTTCACTTCTGGCAGGCCTACTTTGGCATCGGTGGCCATAATGCGATAGTCAGTGCTTAAACACACTTCAAACCCACCTCCCAATGCCAAACCATTGATTAGCGACACAGTGGGTATTGGTAGATCCTCAAGAGCACAAAAAGTCTCATTAACCTGCATATTTGCATTGATCAAGTCCTGCTCGTCACGACCAAAAAATTGCAAAAATTCAGTGATATCTGCGCCTACAATAAAACTAGACTTGGCGCTTGTCAGCATGAGGCCTTTAACACCTTCCACACCGATAATAGCAATGTTGATAGCCTCAATAGCCTCTTTCAACTCAACTAAAGTTGCCGCATTAAGCTTATTTACAGATTGATTTTTAAGGTCAAACGTAAGCTTAGCTAATTGGTGGTCGTGCATCTGGACCTGAATGGCGTTACCTGCATAAATCATGCATGGACTCCTTGGGTAAAATTAGACGTATAAAAGCGTTAGTTATAAAATTCATACGCTTGTTTGAAAATAGTAATAGCACTTTAAACCAGCCAGAGTCAAAGTCAACCGTGACTCTGCAGCCACAGCAATACTGGGTATCTAGAAGCCTTCTAAAATCAACTCTTTGAGCACACCTTCCAAGTCATTTAGCTCACCTGGTGTAGATCTTTCATGCCAATAGGCATGCGCCATAATAGGCGTAACACTCAGGGCATAGACATCATCTGGCAAGCGTTCGACCAAATTAGCTAGGCACGCTAGTTGCTCTGGCTTTAACGTGCCTTCGCCACGATTCCAACACCAACCTGTAGGTAAACCTTTGGTATTGAGCCCATTGGCTTTAAATATTTCCCACGCCTGTTTTTTGATCGCCATCATTCCATCAGAACGATTACGAGTATTGACCTTAGGTAGGCCATAGCTAGTTGCTAAATGACTTTCAGGCGCTAACTGCCCCTGCTCTCTTGGCCCCTGTAGTTTACCTACGTTCACTTTTAGGCCTTTAGTCATAGCCAACTGCCTGATTTTGGCTTGCGCCCGCTGCAGTGGTGTAGGCATAACCCAAGCTATAGAGCCAACCAAAGAGAGACATACAAAAAGCACGATAAAGGTTTTTATTTCCACTACAACTCCACCACTTAATAAAATAGAAAAGGCAATACGCCACTCAAATTCACGAAACACTCATCCTTAATGAGTAAAATGCAAGCCAAAAAAATGACAAAAATTACTATGCTATACTAAAATCAAAACACTTCGGAGGATACAATATGAGCTTTTATAATACTATTTTAGTCGCCATAGACCTTAACGAAGACGCCGACAAGGTGATTCAAAAGGCACACAAAATAAGCTTGCAAAATAACGCTACGCTTACCATTATTCACGTAGCAGAGCCTTTAAGTTACGCTTATGGTGGCGACATACCCATGGACTTGTCTGACGTGCAAAATCAGCTGCATGAAAATGCAAAGCTACAGATGCATGAACTAATTCAACAACACAACTTAGGTGAAGCAACTCAGTTACTCGTATCAGGTCACATTCAGACAGAAGTTCACAAAGTCGCTAATGAACTCAGCACAGACCTAGTCATTGTAGGCAGCCATGGCCGCCACGGTCTCGCCCTATTGCTGGGCTCGACCTCTAGCAGCATTCTTCACGGTGCCACCTGTGATGTGTTAGCGGTTAGAGTTTAACCACTAACCCTCTTGCATGGCTTCAACTTCTAACCATCTGTCCATACAGGTTTCAAGCTGAGCTTCTTGGGTTTCTAAGTGAGCCAGACGAGCATTCACATGATCTTGTCCTTTGCTGTAGAAATCAGCATGACCAATTTCAATTTGCAACGCCTCAAGCTGCGCTTCAAGCTCCTCAATTTGGCCAGGCAATAAATCTAATTCTCGCTGTATTTTATAGCTCAACTTGACCGCTGGCTTAGTTTTTTCTTTAGCTTTTAGTGGTGTTGCTGCCATACCTGTGGGTTTGCTGTTACCCTGAACAGTGGGCGCTTGCAACCTGCCACCACGTCTCACCCAATCGCTATATCCACCAACAGAATCAGTAATATGGCCCTGCCCATCAAACACTAAGCACGAGGTGACTACGCGATCTAAGAAAGCACGATCGTGGCTTACCAACAAGACTGTGCCTGGGTAGTTGGCAAGCATTTCTTCCAACAATTCCAAGGTTTCAATATCCAAATCATTAGTAGGCTCATCCAATACCAGCATATTTGACGGTTTACTAAACAAACGTGCCAGCAATAGTCGGTTACGTTCGCCACCTGACAGGCTACTCACAGGGCTACGAACACGCTTGGGGGAAAACAAAAAGTCGCCCAAATAGCTCATTACATGACGATCTTTACCATTGATACTGATACTCTCACGGCCTTCAGCAAGGTTATCCATTACCGTTTTGGTAAGGTCTAGCTGGTCACGCAATTGGTCAAAATAAGCCACTTCTAACTTGGTGCCACGCTTAATTACACCCGAATTAGGCTCTAACTGACCCAAAATAAGCTTAAGCAAGGTAGATTTACCCACACCATTAGCACCCACTAAACCGATACGATCTAACTTAAGCAAACTTAAGTCAAAATCTTTTATCAGCGTTTGCTCACCATAACCATGACTCACGTTATCTAATTCGCAAACTAATTGGCCAGATTTAGCAGCTTGAGCATGCTGCAATTTAACATTGCCTTGACGCTCTCTTCGATCTCCACGCTCTTTGCGAAGAGATTCAAGTGCTCGTACACGCCCTTCGTTACGGGTGCGACGGGCCTTAATACCTTGTCTGATCCAGACTTCTTCTTGTGCTAATTTTTTGTCAAACAATGCATTATGACGATCTTCTTCCATCAATTGTTGTTCGCGATACGCTAAAAATCGCTCATAGCCACCTGGAAAGTAGTTTAAGTGACCACGATCAAGCTCTACAATTTTATTAGCCAACACTTGCAAAAAGCTACGATCGTGAGTGATGAATATGATGGCACCTGTAAACTCCAACAACTGTTTCTCAAGCCACTCAATAGCTAAAATATCCAAGTGGTTAGTGGGCTCATCTAATAACAACAAGGTGGGCTCGCTTACCAGTGCCCTAGCTAAAGCTACACGCCTTCTCCAGCCACCTGATAACTGACTAAGCACTTGCGTACCATCAAGGCTGAGGCGAGTTAGAATACGCTCGACCTTAGTTTCCATTTGCCAACCATCCAGCTCATCAATTCGATGACTAGCGATTTCCAACTGTTTCATGGCTTTATCATCAAGTTCACCCATGGCAATTTCGTCGTACCGTTTACGAATGTCGTAAACCTCGCCCATACCCATAGCCACTAACTCGTTTACACTTAAGTCTTCACGATCAGGTAAGTCTTGTTGAAGATAACCAATTTTACATGCTGGGCTGCGCCAAACATTGCCACTGTCTGGTAGTTGCTCGCCTACCAGTAATTTAATGAGGCTAGATTTACCTGCCCCGTTACGACCGATCAGACAAACTCGATCACCCGCATCAATTTGTA